>JAAUXT010058682.1_pt1 | contig 32741 bp, 33 predicted proteins | sample 7278171 | NCBI WGS metagenome assembly JAAUXT01 (sample SAMN14350112, study PRJNA611818) | marine sediment metagenome | isolation source: surface marine sediment (1.8m) | place: French Polynesia: Moorea | collected 2018-08
ATAGGGATGGGAGTCCAAAAATACCTGGCCCTCATTTGCATAACAAAAGAAATGACCATTATTTTCCTTTGTTCCCACTATGGGGCACTAGGCCTCTGGACCAATCAGAAGCCTGGATTTTGAATTCTAGACCAATCAGAAGCCTTCCCGCCCAAAAATTTGCTGCCCCATAGTGGGGGGCTCTTCTCTACAAACTGGTCGTTAGCTTGGCAAAAAGTCAAGAGCACCGTGTACGTAAAGTCCAGAAACGACCACTCGGAAGTAAATTGCACAAGGAGCGATCTGGTTGTTCACAAAGTTCCCTGCTCGCAGTGAAAGCGGAGTAGAATTTCTTCTCCTTTCATTCACATCATCGACCATGGAATTTTTGAGCTCAGGATCTCCACACAGAGCTGCGACGTTTGCGTGCATTCTTCTTTTGATTGGAGTGCACAAATGTCAAGGTGAACCTTTTTTCTGCAAGACATATTTTGCGGTGAAACGAAGAATCGACACTGCGTAAGCGAGAGATATAAAACGGAACCTGATGTTGTTCTCTCCGCTCAAACCACTTCACGGATTCCATTTCAGTCACAACTGGCAATCAAATTGACTTGACGATTTGATGCTTCGAAGTTGAGCTTGTTTCCTGCAGGCAGCATGGACATCTGCGTGCACCACACGCGTATTGTTGTTGATTGTTTGGCTCTCGTCTGCACACATTTTCTCTTTCTTCAGCCGAGGACCACCCGTTCACCCAGGAGGAATTGATGGTGATCTTCCGGCTCTTCCCACATTTGGAAGAGGGCGACGACACTGGTCAGAGCAGCTTATCAAATAATGTTGATCCTGCAGTAAATTGCACTCCCGAGTTCTGGCCGAAGTTTTTGGTTTGTTCTATTTTGAGTTGCGTGAGTGTACGTGTTCGTTGTCTCATTGTCTCATCACAAAGGTGCATGAATCCTCTCAAATGTGTTCACAAACCAGCAAAAGGATCAAGAATGATGGGTCTTCCAGGATGACAAAGAGGATAAAATTTCAACCAAGATGATTTTGAAAAGGGATTTTGGCAGACTCTTGTTCGAGAATCTCGGAAGACCGAGCCTTTGGTGTCGTCTGAGAAGGTTTGGGTCTCAGAGAACCTTCGGTGTCCGTAGTTTTGGACGAAATGGAAAAGCAAGCGCGCGTGTACAAAAACTGATGTTTTGTTGTTCGAGTTGGTAACTGCAGCACCAGGTCAACTGAATCACTCTACGAGGTTGCGGAACACCTTTGTCCGTTGATTGTCTGCCAAAGCGTTCTCCTTTTTCGCAGGTTCCAACAGTTCTCCGAACAACAACACAAACAGTTCCGGTTTGTACACTTGTATTCCTCTCGTGTGTGTCTTTTCGAGGCTGTATACCATGAAGACACGCCAACGTGAAAAACCTGTTTGGAACTACGTAGGCCCTTGCCCCCTTGTGTTTTGAAAATATGGGAACAGACACGTCCCTGGAAGTGGCCAGAAAGTGCCGACGCAAGTTTTGCAGACAGGTTTTTTTTTCTTCTGAACAAACTTGCAGGGATTCTCTTGTGATTAGAAAATTCTGTTTGTCAAGCTGATGAACATGCTGGCATGTTTTGTGAATCTTTCGTCCTGTTTCAGTGGAGGAACAAGCACATGACGCACAATCCGATGTTGGTGAGTAAATTGGGTTCTCAAATTTTTTTTTGCGACAGAAACTCAAAGTTTATGCGTTGCCAAGTGAGACACATATTTCGCAACAACAAGAGCCCAGATATATTCTGGCGAACACAAAACACATTGGTCAAGCAGCTTCAGTGAACTTCATGTTTCTTTCGACTAACATTCGGTTCCTTTTTCTCTTCCAGACCTCAACTTTTACATCAAGAGTAAGTGTTGTCCACAAATATAGTGTTTGGAGTCCACGCATTTCTCTTTCTCTTTCAATATGCACTCGTTCCCTTCGACAACGACAATTTGAAAAAGTGACCAACAGTGAGCACAACATTTTTTTCGTTGTAGACCTGACAGACACGTGTGAATGTGAGTAAAACCAGTCACTGAAAATCAATCAAACGTTTCTGTCCTGTCACTTGTTGACCGAAAGATATTTGCTGAGGATCTTTGCTTTGGATCGAATGTCCTGCCTTGTGCCTGTGCCGCGCCGCACCTGATCACAAGGGACAGGGAGCCTGCCGAGTTTCACTGTTATTTTCAGCTCACCTGACCCACGCAAAATTGTAGTGTTCACTTGTCCATGGGGCAGATATATATACACAGGGTGACAAACCCACGTGCCAACAACCAGCTGCATTTTCACTCAGAAAAAAGAAATCAAGAAATTTTCAAGCATCAAAAGAGTTTCATTCGGGCGTGTGTTTTGGGGATGACAGTTTGACACCTGGCCTGATTTATTCTTTTTGCAGTGGTCGACTCCATAATTACAAGTGAGTAGAAACAAGGTTCTTGACGAATCTTCTGCAGCACAAACTGTGGAAGAGTTGCCGCTTGTTTCTGCTGAAGGGATAGGACGCATGTACCGAGAAAGGGGCAATTTGGTTTCTTCCGCTTGCGCAACAATTAAGTTGCCGAAACGACGGACACAACACCCTGAAAGAAAAACAGATTCGGCTGGTTGAAGTTCCTTTTCATGTTGCACACGAGTTCTTTTTATCTGTTCAGAACTGCACGTGATGCAAGGAGAATCGGGTGCCTCTCAAGAGCAGGGTGAGTTGGTTTTACATTTCATACTGAGAATCTCAGCAAACTTTCATTTGAAGCAGAAGCGAATCCACACAAGAGAGGAACCGCCCATGCATCGGAGGAATGAATGCCATGCACGAGTAGCTTGTTGATTCGATGCACTTTTCCATGTCCGCGAGAAAGCGACGTCAATAGCGAGTTCAAACACGACGTTTGAAATTGAAAACGTCAACCTCAACGTCAATTATTTTTGGCATACCTTGCTTTTTCCATATTTTGGAAGTGATTCTACCTTCTCAAAATATTGTTGAACAAAAATGACCAAGAACTGGGGATTCTCAATCAGAATTTTTCTGTGCTTGAGGGTCTGAAGTTGATGCGACGTTGAAGTTTCCTCTCCAAACGTAGCGGTTTAAACTCCCCAATCTCCCCGAACATGTTTGGCATGCAGGTGGAACTGGTTCGAGCAACAATCACAACGGACAAACCGGCTCTGGCTCTGACTGTCACGTGTCGAACAAATACGGACCTGTTCTCGACAACAATTGTTGCTTCTACTTTGCTGTCAAGTCCACGTGAATATGCAAAACAAATCTGTGTCTTGCCTGCAGAAAATTTTGCGAACAAATCCAGGGGTTGGGTCCTCCTGACACCCCAAAAATGTTTCATTTGAAACAAACACCTGCTCTTCACTCAAACTACGTTTTACTGTTCAAATTTGCTCCCGCCCAGGGTCCAGTGAAACCAACAAGAAACAACAACGATTCCGCGATTGTAGGTGTTCCGGCTGCTGCGAGTTCCACCACAATTTCGACCCGGTGACGATGCTTCCGCCTGAGCTGCGCCTCCCGGCCTGCGCGCCGCTCTACAAGAGGACGAGGCGAACAACGCGCTGGTGCTGTGAGTCCACGCGCAGAATCAACCAGAGCCAGAATTGGAGAAGGGGTCTCACCAGTTTGAGACCAAATTTCTTATTTTCTGTGCAAAACGAGTTCTTAAATCAGGGACAAATCAAAGTCGCCGTCAGGGGAACAAAATTCCAACCCAGTCCTGAGAAAAACAAGGAATACGTCAACAGACAGCCCAGGCAACGTCACGCCCTGCAATTTGACGCCGGTTCAACATCTCTTTCCTCAGACTGCGGCGACAACTGCGGCGGCAAACTCACCGACCCGTTCTACCCCGGCTGGGGCATCGAAGAGGACTTCGAGTACAAAGTCGTCACGCGCTGTGGATGCGCGGAGAGCGAGGACTGGCCCGTGAGTCTCCGTCGCTGTGTCAATGCTGTTACTTTTCTGCTTTTCACAGACGGGGGACTTGGCAGTCGAAAGGCTGTAATTCGTGTGCATGGTGAACAACTGTTTTCAAGCAGACCACAGGTCTGATACCATCTCTTTGCATTCCAGCTGTACTTGGCGAATCTTCCGGACGATCCCAACGTTCCGCACAACCCTGTACCGTACGATCCCCAACCTGATTCATTTTGGTTGGATTCGCTGACACGACACCTTGGTAGCAAGGCACGACACGGATTCAAGTGAAGCAGTCAACATGAATGCCATTCAACTGACAGGACACAGAGACAAATTATTGATTGTGAAATGCCAAGTAAAAGTTTTCATGTCGACAAATCACATGAAAACGTGCAGGCAGTGAACTATTAGTTGGCAGAAATGGGTGTAAAATTATGATCAATAAATTTATTTTAAAGCAGCAAATAAAGCTACGAGTGCGAACAATGCGCGCCGCGGACACCCGCGAAAAATCGCGGAGACGCCGTGAACCAGGAAACAGCCGTCTGCTTGCTGTCCCCCACCCCACCCCAACCACGCAAGCGCCGAACTCTCCCTTATCCCGGCAGTGACAATGGACAACAACAAGCTTTGGGCGGTCAGTTCTCTGGGCAATGTTTTCACGCTGTCCAAGAGCTCAGTGGAGTGGGTGCAGGTTTCGAGTCGCGGCCTCATCCTCTCCGGGTTCAAGAAGGTGTCGGCGGCGCTGCACAGTGTGTGGGCGCTGGCGTGTGATCACCAGGTCTTTGTCTACGTGCCTTCCTCAGACCTACCCATCAGGTGCCAAGAGAGCACATTTGAAAATGAGGTGAGGGTTTCATGTCTTGTGAAAATTCGGACTTGCATACATGTCTGAACTCCACTTGGAACCAGTCTGAGAGTTCATTCATGTTGATCAGCTCCAGGTTGAGTTGTCGCCCAGTTTCCCTTACAAGTGTACTGCGCAACTGAAGAAAAACAAAACAACAAAATACAACAAAGCACACAGACACACACAGACAGACAGATAGACACACACACACACACACACACACACACACACACACACTTCAGCTCTTGTCTCTGCGGCAACTACTGTCTGGAAAACACGCGCGCAAGCCGTAGATCGTTGACTCCCTGACAGCGGTGGGTGCCTGCGCGCGGCTGGTCGTGCCAACACTTGCTGCCTGGAGTGGATCCCGCCCCCTGGAGCACCGAGAGTGGCCATCGTCCCCTCCCCCGTGCAGATTTCAAACTGCCTACACACCACTGGACCTGGGAGAGTGAGTGGTATGTGGACGAAAACGTGGACGGACATCTCACTGACAAAGGGGTGAGTGACGGCAGACACATCCTCATTTCAAGACACGTTCTCGTTGGTATGAGTTGAAGCTGGTATTCCAAAACAGGGAAGATTTTAAAACCTGTCTGTGCAAACAAAACAAGTAACCCCAAAACAAACACCAAGAACAGCTGTTCCAGTTTCCTGAGGAGCTCCTTTCTGACAAGCAAATGTTGAATGTTTCACAACAAATTACTCTAAAGTCTGTGTACAGTCGGGGCGACGTTGGAAAGGACGTCTGCAATTGATTGCTCAATGGTTTGGCAACTCATTTGTGCGTACATGAGTAGACCCTTGTTTGCTCAAATGAAACAGAATCTGCTTGAATCGCACGTCTGACAACACAGCTGTACAGCCGATCCTTCCAGAACAGCCACCCTTGGAATCCATCTGCACTAGCTTTGAGTTTTCTTTGTTGAATCAAACGAACTTGAGGTTTCTGCTTGCCAGGGTTGGAGATATGGGAGTCTGGATTTCCAACACAAGTTCACTCACAGAAAGACAATAAAGTCATGCGTGAGACGAAGAAAGTGGATTCGCTATCGACAATACATCGCCACCGACACATGGGCCAGGGCAAGTGTCGTTCCTGTCACCTGGGCACCAAAAGCAGAGAATGAGATAAATATCCTATAGAACCGGTTGATTGGAAAACTGGTAACGGCAGCACCAAATCCAGCTGTTAGCGCGCTTCACCCTGGATTTCTCACGTCTCGGCTTCACAGATGAGGACGAACAGTCTTGTATCCCTTGAAGTTTTTCCAGCAACGAAACTCCATTGATGTTCAGTTCGCCTGGTTGTGTGTTGCAGATTCCGAGCATCCACGTGGACCCGCTGGAGGAGCCGGTGGTGGACGTGAGCGTTGGAGGTTACGAGCTGCCGTACCAGGTGGAGGGATTCCTCGCCATCTGGGTCGTGACCATCAATGGCAGGGTGTGTTGTATCCCTGATAAGATCAAAGAGTACCTTATTTGCGCCCAGACTCTTTTGCAGGAGATATTTAGGGCTGTTCGGAACTCATCACTCCTTGGCGGATGATCTTGAACACCCTGTTGTCTCAACATAATATTGCAGTCATCATGATTTTCAACTTTCAAACCGGATTTCAGAACGTGCAAGTCACTTTGCGAGATTCCTTGCAGCTGTTGTACCGGAAGGGCGTGAGTCGAGTCAGTCCTGAAGGAACCAAGTGGCTGGACGTGAGTCTGGGAGACGAAGACGCGGAGGTGCAGGCAGCGGCGGCGGGTCCGGCGGGCGCGCTCTGGGTCCTCACGTGGGCCGGAGGCCTTATGGTCCGCACTGGCGTCAGCTGGCAAAATCCCATTGGTGCGTGCGGCCGAAAATGTGTGCAAAGCTTCTGTGTTTCGTTCCCATGCTCGTATGTGAAACAAGACAAGACACAAGACACGCGTTTTGTCTGTTGTTCTGCAGTAATCGTTTTTTCTGTTTTCTCGGAAAACCCAAACAACACGAATGCAATTTTTCAATGTCCACAAAGACGAACACCTTTTCAGAACTGTCTCATGTGCATGCAAATCTCTGTATGCAGCTCGAACGTGTTGTCTCTTGATTGGCTCGTGTTTGCAGGGAGCGGGTGGGCGGATGTGGAGGTGCCCGACCCGGCCGACAATGTGCAGCACATGGCTGTAGGAACCGACTCCGTGTGGGTCTCGTCAGCCTCGGGCAAGGTGGGCGAGTTTTGATGCTGTAGAAGCGTGCTTGCTTCACGCGCTCGAAATAATGTAGACACCTGTTTGGCCAATGCTGCCGTAAAAAGGACGAACTTCACGTCATTAACACAGTTTTTGGCTGTCACTGCGAACCCAAGCGTGTGGATTCGTCCACTCAGAAGTGCGTCTGTCTGTTTGTAGGTGTGGTTCCGCAAGGGCGTGCAGGCGAGTCGTGCCGCTAGCGACGTGGGGGCCGCCACCGGAAGTGGCTGGGTTCCCATGGTGCACGCGATGAACAGCCTGGCCATCACCGCCAACGATCAGGTGACCACCGTCGGCGTTTTGACTGTTGCATCGTTCATGTTTGAGTTACGATCTCCCTTTCAGTGGCGTGGTGCATTGTGACGCCTGTTTTCGGTTTGCGGTGACGCACGCACGAAAGTCTTTTCATGCTCGCGTCCAGCAGACATCAATTCTCGTGCAACCGTCGACACTTGTCTTTGTGTGATTTGTGGACAGCTGTTTGGGATCGACAACGACGAGCGGCAGATCTACTTCCGCAGTGGCATCACGGACGACGAGCAGACAGGCAAGACGTGGAGCCTGATCGATCTGCCTCACCGAGGCTGCTCTGCCGGCTCCGCCGCCGGCGCGACTGACGCCGTTGTCATCGCGTCACTGCCGCGCGACGAATCGGTGACCAGTTCCCTCTGCTCATCTCTCAGCATGGACCCCATCAACTCCACCGATGATGCAGCGGATGGACGTAGCACCAGCAGAAGTGGCGCAGGCGGCGTGATGCCGGCACAAAACCACGCGACAACTTCACAACTGAGTCGGACATCAGAATCGCCTCCGGTCAAACATTCTCCTTCAAGGAGCAATGACAGCAGCCCCAGAAGCACAAAGAAACAGAAGAACGATGCATTTGGATTTAAATCTGGCTTTGCAGTCAGCTTCAAACCTGCGTCGAACGCCGTGAGCATGACACGTGACGACGAGGACTCGGACTCGGAGTCTGAAGTCAACACGGATGATCTGGGAACAAGTGCCTCCAAGATGAGGTCCAAAACACCTCAGGATCTGCACGAGTCTTCCGAAGTGTGCGATTCGTTGAGTGAAGGTTTGGATAGTCTGGCCCTCTTGGACCCGGTGGATTTCATCAAGGAGGATGGGGAGGACATACTGTGGACGGATGTCTCTGCCAGTGCGTGTAGCATCACCGAAGAGAGCCAGATCCGAAACTGGTTCACGGCCAACAGAGGTATTTACACTCATGTAAAACGTGTCCTCCACGAAACTGTTGCTCGTAATTTTGTCAAAAGATTATCAGGAATACGACACTGATGTGTTTGTCAGATGGCGCACGGATGGCGTTGAGGCGCAGTGTCAGCATCGGGCGCTGGCGTCACGAGATCCTGGCGCGTCTTCGGGAAAGAGACGCTGTTCAGTGGGAACCCTTCAAGAACATGGAGCTCGCTGTAGAAAGGGTACATAAGTTTGGAATTTGAAGGAACAGTCGAAAACAGTGGACAATCCATTTCGTGTAGAATCCACCTTCACTTGAGGCCTCACAGGCTGGAAGCGTCACCGATTTCGATTGATTTCCTTACAGTTGCGCGTTTGTACGTTCCAGAGTACGTGGAGCAAGAAGGGCGACCTGCGCTTCTGGTGCGACACGCAACGGCTGCGTAAGTGGGTGAAGGCGGAGGCGGAACTACTGCTGGACACCAGTGCGGACAGCAGAGACGGCACCCTCGTGCTGCAGTACGAGCATCTGGGGCAGATCAAGGTGTGCGCGTGTGAAGACGACGAGTTCGCTCTCACAACCCAATTCGAGTTCAGGTTATTTCTCTGGTGGGGGAAGCTGCGAGTTGGGTCCGGTCAGTTCGACCTCTCTCTGTCTGCAGTACGTGACGATTCGCTTGGAGGACATCGTGGGGGTGTGCCTGGTGAACGACCCAAGTCCCACTCCCGTCGCCGCTGTCTACACGGCCGAAAGTCTGGCTGCGGGTGCAAATCGGACTCAGCCGTACCGAATTTCTGCGCCCACAGAGGAGGAACTTGAAGACTGGGTAACTGTTGTGTTCTTGCGCCTCCTGTTTCGTGTGTTGCAACAGACCAATGAAGAAATTTCAAACTTGCGAGAAAATGTTCAGTCACGATTGTTCGATGCGCAGAGCCACTCTGTGTCGTGTTGTAACACTCGCTTCACTGACACCTGAGTTCTCATTGTTTCAGGTTTGTCTTTCTTCCAGAATCGCTCCTGCTCAGTGGAAGTGAGCTGTTGTCTTTTTGCCATCGTGTCTGTGCGAGCCAACCACTTTCCCAGGCCCAAAGTGTGTGTCCTCGTGTTCGAGACAGGTGTTCATGCGTCCGCAAATGTGTATGTGTCACCCCAGCGCAGGCACAAACCATCGACTGTTTTGTTTCTGGATGACCCTGTACCATTCTTGTTCAGTAAACTCCGGGACTATATTGGACTTGAGAAAAGTTTGTTGAGAAGAAGAACCTTCTCCGGAACACTACATTTGTAGGTGATTTGAGGAGGCTGGTCAATTGTTTGAGGTCGCTTTTTTTGAGCGACTGGAACGATGAGCGACTGCAACAAACCACCTGCAAATGTCGAGGACAAGAAACAAGTGAACAGCCCCGAGTCCATTCTTGTTTTGTTCTCTTTGTCAACATCGTCTGTGTGTGTGTCGTGTGTGTGAGTTGAGCGAGCAGTTGGCGGTGTCACTTCAGGTGTGCGCGGTGAGCGTGGCGTGTTGCGACGCGCGCGGACTTCGCGGCGGCGCGCATCCGATGAGCGCGTGGGCGTGCACGCAGCGCGGAGACGTGTTCCTTCACGAACCGGAACCGGAAGCAGAGCGCAGCGGAGACCACGCCAGCGACACAGTAGGCGCCGCTGCCAAGATGTGAGTGTTCATACTCGTCGAAAACCATTTGTGGCGATGAAACCTGGTTTGTTGGACAAGTTTCTGTGGGTGCAATTTGTTCTTTTTCAACGAGTGATTGCGTATGCCTCCTCCAAATGATCATGGAAATGACCGGTAGATACTTTGAAATAATCTCTCAATCTCTTTTCCCCCGTCGTGCTTTGAAGGTTTTGGCATCAGCTTGGTGGACACCTTGTTCTCGTGGAGACGTGTCCGTCTGGGGTCACGTGGGCGATCGGCAATGACCGCACCCCGTGGGTCTACACGGGCGCATTCGGTGGAGGATTCTTCAAAGGTGAGCAGATCCTGCACACAAACGTGGCCAAATCTAATGACGAAGTCCAAAACCGTTTTCAATGTGAACTTATTCTTGTTTCAATTTCAGGGATGGCGAGCAGTTCCAACGGAATCTTCACGCAGACGGACAAATGCGATTTCTACATCTACGAAAACCAACGCTGGAGGCCTGTACTGGGATACACAGACAAGTATGTAGGGACTTTCGTGTGTTGAACACCACAGAACCATCGAGTATTGCAAACATCTCGTTTCTGATCAGTGCCGTGTAGCAGCGATTTCTGGTGCACCGACATTCAAGAATGAAAATTCGAGGGGAAACACAAAATTTTTATTGGTTTCAAGACTTGATTGTTGTTACGGCTGGTTTACAAAGAATCTGTTGTATGTTATTTGAAGGGAAACAATTACAAGAGATTGGCGAGCGAGAGCTTCAGAATTTTCACTCGCTGGAACAACTCATGGCACTCAGGTCCACCTCAAAAGCACAATGTGGTTCGAGACAAGTTCAAATTCAGAGTTACTTTGGTGCAGTGTTCATTCACAGCATGGCCAGCACTCCACAACCGGGTGCGCAGTCGCCGTCGCGGATCCTGCGCCCGAATTTGCGCAGACGGCTGCGCACGGTAACGAATCGTCCCAGGGACATGACATGAGCGGCGCTAGTCGATCGGGTTGCAGGCTGCGCAGGAAGCAGGTGGTCGGTGGTCTGGTCCTCCGTGAAGGAGACATCCAGTGAGGCTGTGTTGGCGCTGGCGTGGACGTCAGGATCCTCAGCTGTCTGGTCGATATCTGGAACACCAGTCGGCGCAGCAGCAGGCGTGTCCAGGACGTATGTTCGGTCCAGCCTCGAAGCGCCGTGTTTCACTGACGAGTTGCTGGAGCTTTTGTGCAGATTTGCAGATTGACTACGTTTCAGTCTTTCTTCGATCTGCATCATGGTGCTGTGTGCAACTGGCTCGGGACGGTTGTAGTAGTAGCTGGCACTGGCGGAGATCTCAGACGTGGAGCAAGGTTTGGGATCGATGATGTGCGAGTTGAAGGAATCATCTGCGTCGACAATGTTGCGAAGTGGCGAATCGCAGTACAGGCCTCCGATCCTGGCGTCAAGTATGCCGCTCGGCTCTTCGTCCGCGTCGTCATTGGAAGCAGGTGTCGTCGTGTCTTGATCGATTTCCATGGAACTTTCGATGCGGCCTACCGACACAGTTTTGTCTTTCGAGACGCTGGAGGTGTGTTCGTCATCTGCGTATACAGCGTCGCTGGGATCGGTGATCGGGGTGTTGTCCGGCAGGAAAGTTTCGTACGAGGAGCCAGAGATGGTGTTGTACTCGGAGCTGCTGCTGATTGTGTCTCTGTATGTCCAGGTAGTTGACGTGGTGTTGTCGGGAGTTGAATGCTTTGTGAGCTGATCATCACATGGCGGCTTCCTGTCTTGTCGCAAAGCAGAGTCGAGCATGTATTGTTTGGGGTCGATGACAGGGCTCGGAGTCGGGGTGCTGTCACTGCTCTGGATGGTGTGCATGCTGAGCTCAGGCGTCGAAGCGAAGTGCATCGTGATGGATCTGCGCACCCTGGGTGTTTTCCAGCGTCGCAACTCAGAGTTCACTGCTGGGATCGGTGTTGAGTGACAAGCGGCAGAAGTCGAGGTTGGAGCGGGTGTCCTGCTGTCTGGAGCGTTGATTTTCTTCGACGCAGCTGTGAGGCTCTGGTTGATGCACTCGAGACGATGCCACCATTCCAAGATGTTGACATCGAGCGGACTTCTCAGGGGTGGTAGGGGTGTTGCGTAGCCGTTGGAATCGATCATGCGCTCTTGGATGGATTTCACGATGGACTTCGCTGTGCTGCGGTCGTGCACTGCGCCAATCAGCTCGGGATTGCCGATGATACTCGCGAAGACTTGCGCCGTCGTGCGAACGCCAGGCTGAAGTTCCACTTTGATCCGACCGCAGTCTTGTGCGTGGAACCAGACGTCAGCTATGTATTCGTACAGTTCGCGACGTTTGGGATCCGTACATCCTTCCGACAGATTGGGGTCGGGGAAGAACTGCGTGAGGTTGAGTGATTCGGGATCTCTGGTGGCGTGACCACGTGCAGTGGGCGACGGCGACGTGTCTGTATTGGAGGAAGGCGGCGCTGGTATGAGAGAGCCCGATCTGCAGAAACTGGTGTAATACTCGTCCACGAAATGGTTAAAGAAACATCGCTGCCCTTTGCCCAAGAGATACTGGAACGACTGGTACCGAAAAAAAGTCAATGATGATGATTGAACACAAAAGCTGCATGCAGATTGAAGAAAACAAAAGATTGATACTATCCATGCAACTTTACGTAAAAAATGAAACTTGTTTGTTTTGGTGTGACGTAGTTACGTTGCAAGGATGAGTAAAATTTTGTAAGTTCTGTGTGCTTTCTTTTCAATCGTGTTGTTGCAGAGCTTTTTGAGACACCAAAAAATTGTTTGAAACAAAATCTTTTGCCGAAGCGAACGTCAGACTGACATTTCGAAGTGAAGTTTGCTTTTCACGACATCAACCTTGAGAAACTGTCGACGCACTTATGTGGAGAAGAAAACCTTGTACTCACTGTGAGACTTTGTAGCTTTGCCATTTTCGTTTCGTTGTTTCGCCAACGTTGATAAATCCAACACTGTTGAACAGTAAACTTGTTCAGATTTGCGACAAGAAATTTGCTGAAACCAGTTTGGGGCAAACTCACGCTGCTCGAAAGGTTGCAAACTGCTCGAAAGATTTTTGCATCTGAGGGGATGTGGATGAAGACTTGACTTTCATACTGCGTTCGTGCGCGTTGGCGTCTGCGCGTTCTCCCGTCCTCCGGTGTGCGCTGACACGTGATAAACAGGTCCAGAGCGTTATCGTCGCTCAAGCAATTTGAGGTAATGGTGTGAAAGGTGCGGACAAATGTCAACTTCCCCGAAGAAGCTGATTGGTTGTTGACGGATATCATTTGTTTCGCGCATCACTCGTTAATAGCCTGAACCGAAACGGGTGATTCAGTCAATCACCTTTTTGGTGACAAAGTTCACCGAAAAGAGGAGACAATTGGTTTTGCTTTCACGCATGTTTGCACACAAGTGTATCAAGCGGCCTTTTGTGTTCAGTCTTTGGTTCGGGATTTTTTGTTTTGAGCGTGGTGGTTGTCGTGTTTGCTTGTTATATGTTTGTATCCTTCAAAACGTAATAACTCTTGGAAGACTCAACATTTTTCATTGCCCTTCTGAGGACAAGTCACGCACATGTAAAATTGCCAGCCAAAAGCAATTGTGGGCATTGTACCCCAGAACTCTTGCTGCTATCTTGAAAAAATGTTCACATTTCGGTCTGTGAGTATGCCATTGACGTATGTAGTTCTACCAAAAACTGAATGCAGTAGGTAGATGGTCCTTGGCCAATACATAAGGGAATGCACAAGTTGGAGCTTCAACAATAGCTGCCAATTGGGGGTCCAAATTTGCATCCTCAGAAGATATGGTACAGCACTACAAAAAATTTGGCTTCAAGCCTGGCCCCTGAGAAATTCTTATGCCAATTTACAAGTTACTGGGGTGATTGGGGGACATGCAAAATTATCCAATATTTTCTACTCACAGCCCCCCCCCCCCAGGAAGGAATATTTTTGTAACCAGGGGGATTTCCATGAGCTGATCATTCCAGTGTCCAAGCATTTCCTACTCAATGGACCCCCCTGGTCACAATCTTGGAGATTAAAACATGTGCAGCTTGCAAGGCTGTGTTTTGTGTGGTATTGAGTTGTGTGCAACATCTGGGTTAAAAAATTTTTTGCACATTTGCTGCACCTGGGATAGTCACAAATGGCTGAAATCACCTCAGAAGGCTCTGGTTTTTTTCAGACAATCACCATGATGTGCTACATACCTGTATTTGCTCCAAAACTGAAAAGAATCCTTCTTTCTTGAACTGGGATGCTCACAGATGACTGGGATGACCTTAGAAGCCGCCATTTTTCAAAGTTGATTGAGAATGTACCACATGCCTGTGTTTTTGCCAAAATAGCAAAATTCTAGATGGCTGCCCAAATACCAAAACCAAAAGGTTGTATTTTGGCCTGAAACATTTGCGTGCAAAGTTTTGGCGCAATCCAAGCAACTTTCAAAAAGATAGAGCAGTACCCCAATTTTGGTGGCTGTATTAGAAACGTCCAATCATCAGATCACAAACTTAACTTTCACATCGTGCACTTTTATTTCTGAGTGACTTGACATAAAGGCAATTCACTTCAGTTCCTTCCCGTGTCCAGAGTGCAACACAAAAAGGGTGCTTCGCTTGCGATACTTGTGTGCTTGCAACGCTTCATTTCCGGCTGTCTGTTGCTTGCAACCTCCAGTTGTTTTTTCTTTTCCATGCAGAATTCTCATGGCTGACCGATATCCGTGGAGTGACGAGTCGGGCAAAGTGGAATGTACGAAAGAAAACACAAAATTGCCATCAAAACACTGGACTTGGGTGAGTGGAGCGTACTCAGCCCAAATTGTGATTGGTCACAGAATTGATCCGGAGTTCTGTCGTGCCAAATTGAACAACAGTTCGGGTTTCTGCCCTCCGCAGATATTCGCCCTTGATTCTGAATACGGCGGCCATAAATTCTAGAATTGTTGGCGAATACTTTTGACTTTGAACGGACCATCAGACTCGGAACTTTCTGTTACTATTTTGCAGACAACTGATTGGCAGGTGGACCACAAGATGACGGGAGGTACGGACAAGGAGGGCTGGCAGTACGCGCACGATTTTCACAGGTACTGGGGGCAGGATACATGCCATAAGGAAAACAATGAAAACGGACAAAGCCTTTTGAGATTTGGTTGGCGCATAAAGTGGTATTATGTGGCATTGACTCGTTAGCTTGTCTCCATCATTGCACGAACTGGTTTGCAGGCCGTTTCGGTCGAAGCCGCGGTTGCGCAGTTACGTGCGAAGGCGCAGATGGACCAGGTGAGTGAAACGAACTGTACCATGATGACAAACCCCCTCCCAACCGCCACCACGGAAAGTTTCTACAATTGCAGGGCAAAATTTGACGTCCGAGTTTGTGCCCACCCAACACTTCCATATCACCTGTGAGAGCTGTTTGGTACGACGCGAGTACACACCGATGTGTCCTCTTGTTCCACAAGCCGACACGGACAGGAAAAATCAGTCGGCCGTCCTCTGTTACCCCCAATCCACACTGCGTGCGTCAACGCATGAACACGGCTCCATGTTTAAGCGCGCATGACCAATTTTTTTTGGGTTTTCGCATCTTCCTGTGTATTTCTTTTGTGCGCTCCACACACTTGTCCACACCACGTGTTTAGGTCCGTGTTTAAGTGTGTGAGGCGCGATCACGTTTGGGTCTGCACCCCATTTTTTTGCACGATGCACAACATTGCGACTGGTTTGGGAATTCCCAATAAATGTCAGCTGCTCTCCAAAAGTGAATTTTGCTTGTTCTTCTTCCAAAATGGCGCATTTCCTGCATAGAGTTTAGCGATCCACATTCAGAAAACAGAGATGTCTCACATTCAATGACAGAAAAATAGTGCTTTTATTGATTTCACTGATCATGACTACACCGGAGGTCTTGACAAGGCGGTGGTGGGTTCATCCCATGAACCATGTGCGAGAAGAAAAAGGTGAATTTATCGATGTCATTCTGAGATTGCGAGAATTTCCAGATCATTTTCAAAAGTATTTCCGGATGACGGTCAACCAGTTCGATGAACTTTTAAATCTACTAGAGCCACACATCAAAAAACGGTGCACGAACTACCGGAAACCAATTTCTCCTGCACAAAGGCTAGCAGTTTGCTTGAGGTACGTGTCTCACTTATGCCGGAACATACAAAAATTCTTGATACAAAGCGTCACACAGGCAAAACATGAACAGTTCACTTCTTACAATGCTTGGCCTCATGGCGGCTTCTCTGGGCCCGGAACTTGAATTTCTCCCCGCAGTAAGTGCATGCATATTGCACATCCCCCCACACATTTTGGCGTGGTCCATGAACAGTTTGTAGCTTGAGGTGGTGTACTCACACCCCTCCTCATGACACAAGTACTCCTCATCTTTGTCATGGGTTTTCGCATGGCACAGCACATTATACTTAAATTTGAACACTTTCCCACATCCAGGGTGAGGGCATGGGTAGCGACCCGGAACATGGCTGGGGTACACTCCAGCAGAGACCTCCTCCTCCTCTGACTCGGATTCTGGTGCGGCCGGTGCAGGACGGCGTGGCGCTTTCTGTGGAGGCATTTTTATGATCAGTCTCTTGCTTCTCCTTGTGGCAGTTGGTGCTGGTTGAGCTGGAGCTGATGCCAGAACATGTTTGACAGCTTCCCTTGCAGCTACAACAGGTTTCCTTGGCCTCAACTGCCGCCTGGATTTTGGTGCTGGTGGAGGGGATGCAAGAAGCCAAGGAGTGCGGTTGTCCAAATTTCCTGCTGCGGGTGTAGGCAGAGGAGTTGATTCAGCCGCACCCCCCCTGGCGACAGCAATGCACCCACATGGGTCGAGCTGCTGTTTCCCGTTTTGGAAACATAAATTTGAAAATGACTTGTCTCACAGCAATCATACAGCGCTGACGTGTTTCGAAATCCAACTTCTCCAAGAGCGGCATCAAGGAAGAACAGTAGAACTCGAGTTCCGGGTCAAAATCCTGCGCTTGACCTAACAATTTTTTGGTGCGCTCAATTACCTGTTCTCTCTTCTGTTCTCACTCTAAGTCAGCTTTAGTGCATATGCATTTCTTCTGTTTCCCTTCAGGCGTGGCCTCCATGGACGCCGCGGATTCCTGGCTTGACTGGGGGGGCATGGGCATGGTGTCTTGAGCCTCCTTCTCCTTCTCCAGGCAGCGCTTTGTGACATGGAGTGGCTCGTCTTTGTCTGATTCTAGGTCGTCATGGGGATAAGCCCCATCACCTTCGCCATAGTTGCCCATCGATTTCCTGCAGAAGGAAGTTTATTTTGAGAAAACATTGAAATAGCGTGTTCCAGCATAAGTGTGAAGAGATTGACATTGAGCAAAGTTAGCTTTAAAGATGAGTAAAGTATACAAGTGGTTGGCAACATGTTCCGGCATAAGACATTTGTGTGTACTCACGTATCCTTTGAGGACAGGTGCTTGCGGACAAATTCCATTCTGCGGAGGAATTCGTACTCCTCTGGTGTCAATCTTTCAGTCCCAGATGACCCGGATTTCACTTTTGACTGCTTCTTTATCAGCCTCCCCATGTGGTTTCTCAGGACACGCCATTTTGCCTTGGCATGGGTCACTGAAAAAAAAGTAATATTTTGAGTCAACTAGCCGTGGCAGTGAACATAGTGTGTTCCGGCATAAGTGACACAATCACAGACAGACGAATTTGAGTAGAATACAATTGAATTGAGTGATATCTCACCTAGTTTGAAGTGGTGGATCTTTTTCACCTCATGCCATGCGGCATCGACTGCATCCGACCTATGGTAATTTTCATCCCCCTTGTCATAGAGACAAATCCGCGCTTCTATAGATGCGCAAAACAGTTCTTCGTCGAATTTAGCCGGTTCTTCGTAAGGCATTTTATTGCTTGCTTTAGGCATATTGAGAGAGTTGTTGAAAATAGAAATCTCCGCATGCTTCTTGCAAAATGGTCAACAGGAAATGGGGAGAGACACGTCGAAAAAATCTGTGATGTCAGTGTCAGTTCCAACATCGTGCACCCAAACAAGTGCACATGGCTACGCACGCGGTGTGAACAGAACTAAACACGGTGCATCGTGCGCACTTAAACACGAAGCCGTGTTCATGCGTTGACGCACGCAGTGTGGATTGGGGGTCACAGTCGGTCTGGTTTAGCTTTGAAAACACGAATTGATCTTGGGTGCGGTTCTCTTTCAGACAGTGTCGGGTGACGACGACGGGTCCGTGGGCCTCGGTGGGGCCGCTGCCGCTGCAGGACGTGTCCATACAGGTGGACGTGGTCGGGTCCGACTCGGACCCGCTCGCGCTCTGGGCGATCGGCACCAACGGAGATGTGTTGTGCAGAACGGGCGTCACCAAGGCGAATCCCAAGGTAAGAGCAACGTGCCTTCTGATTGAGTGCGTTCGAAGTTTGTCCAGCAAAGCGCACAATGCTGAAGGGTGGTGCGGGCAGAGAGAAACTGTGTCGAAAACAGGTCAGATGACACACTGCTCGAAGGTGTATGTTGGTCAATCCGTGGCGCTCAATTTTACATTGCTGCATGGTTATATGCGGGAAGATTTGCAAAAGGAACCCTTTTTTCGTGGAACTGAAAACAGATGACGACTGAAGTTGAGATCCCGTGGGGAAACGCTCGCCAAAAGTGGTTCCAAGCCACAGAACGCTTCACATTTCTGCCATCAGAGCATCAGAGACACCTGGCTAAAGTTCAAAACTTGAAAGATTGGAACTTTTCACAGGGTTTATCTCGCAACAGGGTGACTCCTGGATCCACGTGGCAACCGACCAGCCCATGTGTTCGGTCAGCGTGGGTGGGGAGTGGCGGGTGTGGACGGCTGGGCGGGACGGGTCGGCATGGTATCGTCACCGCGTAACGCCAGGCGGCGCCTCGCCAACGGGGACGTGCTGGTACCACGTGGCGCCGCCTCGAGGCTCCTGTCTCCGCCAGGTGTCAGCGGGAGATACGGACGTGTACGCTGTCGACAAGAACAGTGAGTGGACGTCACATTCGTTGAAATGGAGTTGTCATGCGTGTCTTGGTGCGTATCACAAAAATTGTTTTTATTTCAGACGTGTTGTGGAAACGAGAAGGCATCGACCACAAGTGTCTTGAGGGGACAAAGTGGAGTCAGGTTTGCGGGAAGGTGCAGCACGTCACCGTCGGACCTGCCAACCAGGTGCGTGTCGCCTCAGTCGAGGTGTCTTCACAATCACTATCTTTGTGAAAACGAAAGTGAGGCAAACCCGAACTGAAGTCTAGCCACTGGTCGAAATCAGTGGTGAAAAAAGCCTTGTCAAAGAAATCCTTTTGTTGACTTGCAAAAAATTTCTTTTCATACGGTTTCTACAATGTCGTTGATCAATTCCGTCACTCTTGCTTTACAAACAAATGAAAGAGGTCTTTGTGTTTTGGGAAATCCCTCATTTTGAACCACAGAAAAAGCATTGTGAAACGAGGAACACATCCCGGTTTTTCTGGGCACTTCGTTCACATCTCGTGCGATGTTGATTGCATGACGAAGCAAACTTTCACTCTGACGCAGGTGTGGGCGATTTTGGACAACGTGCCATGCAAAGGTGGCAACATAGGCGGCGTTGTGAGCATAAAGGGTCCACCTCAGGCGAACTCGTCAAAACCACAGAACTGGGATCATGGCATTGGGGTAGGTTGTTCGGTGAAAACAAGTTGTGACAAGAACCGTGCCTGGCGTGTCAGCCAGAGACAATCTCACTGTCTCAACAAGAAGCAGTGCTCAAGACAACTGCAGTGCGAAGTCCCTTGCAGCATCGGTAATGTCGCCAATTCTTCCTTGTTCATCAATTCTTCCTTGTCCTCCACCAATCATGCTGTCTGGATGGGGGGTCTAAGGGGGTCCAGCAGGAGGGTCTGGCTGCAGGGGGGTCTAGCCAGGGGGGGAGGGGACATTTTGGTCCAGCTGCCATATACTGCACTACCACATGGTGCTTCGCCCCAAAGGGACTTCGCACAACAACATCGCTGACGCATGCAGGGTTCAACAGACATGTTTCACCTTCCGTGTGTTGAATTCTTCATGTTGAAGTCAGCGCAGAGTTTTTGGCGCATTTGAGTAGCTCGTTGGTGCAGATGTTGAACTTACGCATCTCTGTTGCCCTTGCAGGACAAATGGACGTACGTATCGAATCGCGGACAGTTCCAGTGAAATTCGTTGCAGCAACAAGGTCGCCATCATGAAGCATTAATTGTAGGGGTGTTCATTGGCGTTTTTCTCTTTCAAAATAAGGAAGCAAAGTTTTGAACAGCCACACCCGCCAAGTGTATTGCAAATGTTAAAACTGAAACGTTACAGCATACGACTGTCAGGTTGCGAGGGGTGTTCTGTAATAAGACACGCGGTGCTGTTCGATTTCGCGGGCTGTGAGAGGCATCACTTTCTGTTTGGACGGTTGATGTCAATCCGTCGTTGTGCGGATCATTCGTGGGTGCGCCTTTTTGCGACACCGCACGAACAAACTGGCACAAGAACTGTGAACGCTGGTTCTTCCGCAGTTCTAGTCACTCAGTTTTGTGAACAACATTGCTTGAAAAATAGCACACTGTGATTTGTGTCAAGAAACCTTTTAACAAAAGCGCTTGTTGTGCTGACAAAGTGACTTTTACGGAACCTGCGAAAGAGTGTGATTGTGTGTGTCTCATAATCAGTGTTTGCAAGTTCCCGTGAATATTCTGTTTCTGCTCGCGCCAACTTATTTTACGTCGGAATCCGTCTTTGGATCCCCGCCCCCACCCCTATGATAGCCTAAAAATGGAAATCGCAGCACTTGAACACCCCGCAGTTGTCTTCGAGTCTGCCCATGGAAATAAAAACTTCAGAATTTTTTGTGAAACATTCACACCATTCAAAAAGCCAAAGTGGAAAATGGGAAGGCCCTGGGATATGAAGGGTCCACAGCGGACGGCATTCTTGCGCCACAGGACACTGGCTCGTGTGCGCAAAATTTTCCTGTGTCACCTGACCAAAATGTCCCCGTGACGTCTTCACCACCACCCACCCACCCCTCCGTTGGGAGAAATGATGACAACGCACTGCTTCTTGTGTTCGCGCACTGTATGGCCACTGACAGCGCACCGCGGTATTTTAGCCCTTGACATTGCCTGTATGTTCACTTGACGTAAAGCTGTGACAGATCTGTACCAGAGCTTTTTTATCGTCGCCAATTGTGCTTTCGTCAATGGGCCGTGGTTGTCCGGATCCACATGAAGCGCCCCGTGCAACGATTGAGGTGTGCGTGCTACGTTTCAAAAATTGTTTTGAATAAAAGGAACTCGAAATGTTGACCCTTGTGCCTGTGTTTGTTGCGGAATATCTCTGACCCGAAGTTTATCGTTGAGAATTCAGACTTCAACCTTGAACCAAGGGACGGCAACGAAATCGTCTATCAGACGCGAGATTTCTCTTCTTCGCGTTCAGTCAATTCTTCAGAAGGTGTGAGAAACCATCATCATTTCAGTCAGCGTGCCAGTGAATCCGCGAATGCTGCTTTCCAACGAGTAAGGGAGCGACTTCCGGTGCCACGTGGCCGAAATGTTTTTCAACATTGTTTGAAAAATTGCCGTATAAAAATTCTCGTCCTGGGAATTTGCTGGTTCTTCTGGAGGGGGGAGGGGGCAAACCAGCAAATTTTGCAGGTGAAATTTACTGGCTTGCCTTCTGGTTTTTCCTGCCCTGCAGGCAACCAACCAGGAAACAAAATAGATCTATGTCCATAAGATTAGTTGGTTTTTAGTCCCATACCACCTTTGGACTGGCAAAATGTCTGCACATGCCCCAGTGACAACACTAAGTGCAGGATTGCTAAAATCGTGCTTTGTTCAAGCAACGATTCAGCGCCAACAAGTAGGACCATCGAACCAACACAACCGGACACGAATAAAGAACTCACGGTTACATAACAAAGTTTGCATTTTTATTTTGTTGTTGTTTTTTTTTTTCTGAAGTTGGTAAAAAGCTACAGGTTGTGGGATGGATGCACGAGAGCGTACGCTGATAAGGCTACAAGTTGTGGCAGACACAAAAGCTGGCACCCGGTTGGTTCTCACCCTCCTGCAAACATCCAATGAGAAGCGGCTTCACATTTCAGGCAAACTACCCAAGAACAACTTGGATACCTTACACAGTACTGTACTTACTACTGGACATTTAGGCATTGTGGTATGCGTAGCTATTGTCGCTTTTTTCGTGCAAACGGAACTCGTATTCCACAGGTCCACTTTTACTTAGGCTGAGACTTAAGTAAATATATCACCGTTCGTTTTCTTGGTTTAGTTTAGTTACACTTATGTACAGTATGTTCAGAAGGAAGATGCATGTTACAGCTCTTCCTTACTCAGGACATTCATGGTAAAAAAAACATTGGCATGAACAGTTTCCAACGCATTGTAGGCATGCAAAAACTTCATGCACACAATGACTGTCCTCGATTTGTACAAAGACAACATGGAATCAACTTCATCTGTTCGGCATTTCCCCGTTAGTTTTAAAAACTAAAGCACTCCTTTCGCTATTTCGCCCAGCACTGACATTTGACACCAAATGGAATTTTTGTACACCAAAATTTTCGTGCTTTACAACAACAAACAAATGCAGCATTTAGGTTTTTTTCTGCAAGTGTACTGCTTCTAATAACAAAAGACTGGTAAACTAAACGTGAGGCAAAACTAAGGCAAATGAAGCAAAATATACAAAGAAAGGTCAATGATAGAAGTGAGACAACTGTTAGTCCCTCACTTGTGGGCCGCACACACCGGGTGCGAGTTGCATGCGCCAACACATGCCACAAGCAACCGCTGTGTCCGACCGTTATTTAGAGGTCTTCAAATGGTTCTGCTCATCTTATTCAACCAAAGAGGCCAGCCACTGTTTGCATACGCACGTGTGCTGTGTTCTGGACTGGATGTTCCGAAGTTATGTTTCGTCGTAAACGTTTGGCAATGGGCATCAGAGACCCGTACATCAGTTTCTCTCACAAGGAAACTCATATCCCACCCTTTCATTCTCATTCGTCAGACGCCATCTCCATCAAGCTCAATTGTTTTGAGTGAAGACTTTCGAACCCAATCCACGTCTCGGCTGGTTCGACTCTCAATCACAAATAAACTAATCCAAAAGAACTTTGCTTGCTGGGGAACCTTCACACATTTTTTTCGACATAAATATCAAACGTAGCAGACACAAAGGCAAGAGCCATTTGTACGATCCACATGCAATCAAACACCGCTTGCATCCTTCCCCCTTCATTCTGCAGGCAAAAACCAACAAACCATCCAGTTCTGTGCGTGTACACTCTCACAAATCCGCGGCCTTTTCTCAAGCACAGACGGTAAGAACAATTCAATTTCCAAACAAGATCCCACAAATAAATCGAATACACCAAAATTCAGTCAGTTCTGTTTGAGACCACACGGTGTGGTTGTGCCTGTTTCCGTTTCTCAGTGTGAAACAAAAAGCGATCTGCATGCCGATGCAAATGTTTTTGAATAATTTCGTCCAAAAGTCAAAATACTGAAAACTGCGGTGACACATTTGCCCCATTACAGAAGGAAAGTGCGCATTTGAGAGAGCGACACGCGAATCTGACGTGCGATTCAGGCGACACAAACAGGGAGATGTTTCCAAGGTTACAAAAAGACGGTGATGCAGTGTTCACGTGTTGACGAGTCTCAAAAGTACAGCGTCAACAGGGAGAAGAAACTGTCATGTCTGTTCCCTGTTGAAGACCTTGTTTGAAAAGACACAAAACCTTTGGACAAAATGGCGGCATCGGTTCATTGCAAAATCCGTAGTTGCTTTTAATCAGTTCTTGCTGCGTTTAGTTCCTGTGAACACTGCCAAACGAGCAAGTTGACACCATACAGTGAGGGCCAGCAGACGCAAGCCTGTTGACTGTACAGTGCTCTACAATGCCATTCGCTTCAAAATTCAAATGCATCTCATGGTACTTTCACAACATGAATACTTATCATAAAATTCATGATCTTTTTTCACACAGATGTCAACAAAGTCAGAACCAAGGGCAACTTCACGCAAACGCAAATTTGGCAAAAATCCCTGTTTGTCGTCAAATTCTAGTCGCGGGCTAGATGCCCACTGTGCACTGTGCCGCTCCGCAAATTGAACAAGTCTGAACCGCAAGAGAGTTCTCAATCACCCCGACAGCAGAGCATCAGCACAGAGGCTCTGCAGCGTCGGGAACCACACCACCACGAAACGGAACGGAACGTTTGAGTTGTTTTCCGCAACGAAGTCGCACAGTGCACGGTTTTGGTTCCAACTTCGTCAGTGAAAGATGAAGCTGAATGGGACACACAATGAAAAACCCACAAGTTCAGAAAAATGCGTGTGCTGAAAAACAGAGCTCGCGTAGAATGTGCTCAACACAGTTCGAAAGTCGCGACACGTACAAAGAAAAGACCAGACACCCGCGAACCAGGAGACGCGGAGTTTTTTGATTCAACCCAATATCACGAGCCACTGACGTCTGACTTCAGGTTCCACCCCAAATGGTCAAGCACCAACTCATAAAGGCTCAAAGAACCACATCAAGGTTCACAGTGGCCCGTGTCAACTGGGATCAGTCGCAATCTGAAATAGCCAGACACCCGTGTCTTGAAAACCCCGTGCTTCGTAATTTCATTCCACCGGACTGTTGAGGTGGTTGTTTTGCAACCCAATTCTGAGCAATTCCCTCCTTCGGGCGTCGTCTTTCAGTTTGGAGCCTTTGCTCGCACGCTTTATTCCGAACTGGTGGGTACCTTGAGCCGCAGACCGCCTGACACAACCAACACAGGACAGCACTTGAGGAATTTCACAACTTGAGAATGGCTTTGTTTTGTATGATCACGTGTGTACATAACACCAGTAGCTGAACGAACGAAGTCTTCACCTTTTTCTCATATTTTCCCTTGACACGAATCGCCGGGCCTGCACTTCGACGGAAGAGAGGAACTCTGACCTGCACTGCAGTCACGAGCTTCAATTTCACTCAAAAAGATCTATTTCATTTCACTGCGTCTCGACGACGAAAACATGTGGTGTTCTGTGGCTCAGAACTGAACTACTCAACAAAGGTGTTTTTGATTCAAGTTCCCAGACTTGTGAAGCTCATCGAGAAGGTATGTCCTTCGCACTTGTTGCACCTGGTGCGTTTGAAAAAATGAAACTGGTTTCCCAGGTGCAAACCAACGACAATTCTGCATTGCTTCGCAAAAGCTGTCAAGCGCATCCAGTGTCTGCAGTGAACACATGTGAACCTCGCCAGACAACGAGAAAAAGAATTGGAATCGAGGAATCCCACTTCACGCGAGGTGCAGGCCCGCCGAACGCCATGTCGGCGTGTGTGTGGGGCAGGTGCACATGTGTACAGAGTCCGTGCGACGCGCAGACGTCGCGCAGATGGGTGATGCAGGTGCTCCGCCGCACGTCACATCATGGGCGTGATGGGCGTGGTGTACGTGATGGGGAAGACGCCGCGGTGGGAGCGGTTGTTGCGCACTACCTCTCCCGTCCACCAGTTGGGATCGCGTTTGTCTATCACGGTAATCGTATCGCCTTTGCGCAGCTCCAGCTCCTCGTTATCCTGCGGCGTGTAGTCGAAGTTGGCGCGCACCCGTTCCTGCAAGCACGCAAAACAGCAAATTTGTACTCAATACGCGTTGCTCCACTGAGTACTGACTTTCAGTTTTGCTGAAACGAAACGAGATTTGTGGCGGGTCAACAGCTTCACCAGCATGCACCAACTGAAATTAGCCCTGGAAAGGCGAGAAACATGACGTGAAACTTGGATTGGTGCACCTCGTACAAAGGATGAACCCTTGCGACTTGTACGATGTGCGGACAGGTTCAAACTCAGGAATTGGTCCAACCAATCTCGGTTCAGCTTCAGGAGCAAAACACCAGCGGCGCGCTGCACTGCACCCAAAAATTCAAATTAAATACACAGAGGAGCTTGAAAACTCACAGAAGTCAAAACCCAACATGTAAGTACAGAATTGACTGAATCAGGAAAACAACAGATCATCTGCCAACAAAAGTTCATGAAAGGAACATTCCAGACAAGAATGGCATCAACAAACAAAGCAAATGCAACTCGAAAACTGATGTTTCCAAGGTTGCAGACCAGACTTCGACTCCAACGCCAGCGATCTGAACTACACTTCACAACACAGTCAAATCCACACTCTCAATTTCCAGAAAACACAATTCAACAAGCTTGCCAATTTCCCCCTTTCTTGTTGAAATTCCCACAATTTCACTCCAAAAGTTCATCCACAGTGAGTCACTCAATCGCGTCACAAACCGCACATATTAGTGCTCGAAACCAGCGCGCAAACACACACACACACACATACACACACAAACCTGCAGCATTTGTACATGGTCAGTCAGCCTGCGCTTTCGCTTTCATTTCAACACGAGACTGGAGAGTTTTCTTTCACATCTGGCCTGAGCCGTCTCACAATTGGAAATTGTTGTGGACCTGGTGAAAGTACACGTTCTATTGGAAACAAGTATTCGGTATCAGGTAGTACTGAACAGTACATACTTTGGGTCCGGATGGCGGAGAGCCACGCTCTTCTTTCACTTTCACCTACAATGATATAAGCATTCTTATCTTTCACGGGCAGGCCCTCAAAGTCGGGTGATCGCACCTCAGCACTGACTGCAGGACTGATGGCGGGCAGTGGGGAACGCGTGCAGTGTCCACATGACACCGTGCAGATGGGAAAAGCAAGCCACTTTGGCGGGTGGGTTCACAGGAATTGCCAAAAGCAGTTTCACGCACATGTACGTGCCAGGGATCGTTTCAAAAACAAATTGACTCAAATGGCGGCTGGAATGAAAGGGATGTTGGGTCAAATGGCGGAAAGTTGGTGTGCAAAGTGCAAGCCACTGGATCGTGAATTAGCTGGACATCGTCAAATGATACAGTCCCAAGATCTTTGGTACGTTGGGATATTCGTCAGCAGTGTGGAAGCAGGAAGGCTTTTTTCTATCAAGGAGACGCTGTGGCGAATAGGTTGCGCAGATAGAGGGACCACACACGCACGAAAAGACACGAATGTGCTTGCTCACAGCTTGAAAGTAACATCTCGAAAAATGCCATTTTGGAAATTCATGTTTTCCACACGCCAATACGTGTGCCCATCTCTTTTTGTTGGCAGTTTCACACCTGTGTCGTTGCCAGCAGAACAGACCAGCAGAACAAATTGGCAACATTTCGTCCAATGCACATTTGTCAAAGACAATAAATCTTACCGGTTATGAAAAACTGAAAGCGAAGCATTCACCTCTTCTAACCTTTTGCGTTTGAACACTTTACACCCCAGCTCGGAAAATCCGTTTTGTTGCAACAGCCCCATTTTTCCTCAAAATGGCAAAACGAATTATCCAAGCACGAATCAGCCGAACTGGGATGTACTGTACCAAAACTGAACGAACCCACGAAAACATTGAATCTACTCCAAAAATCAGCAGATATCTGTGTTCTGTGGTCACCTCGGTGAAAAACGATCTCTGTGTTTTAATGTCAGGCAATTCTTTACAACACATAATAGCCACATTTCCAGATATGTACAGCGAGGTGACCACAAAGCCCAGGGCTTTCTGCAACAACAGAACGAGCAACTTGAACGAGAAGTCTTCGAGAAAATCATCTCACACGAACAGAAGCTGAAATGAAAAATGAATCTTTCAAAAGGTCAAACCAACCGTAAAGAAGTGATTCACTGAGGCATCTTTGAAAACTCGGAAGTGAGAAAATTGTGGGTCCCTGAAATTTCCGGAGAGGCGACCAATGGAAAGCCAAAATCGAAGCAAGGATCAAAAGGGACTCCCGACGTTGACCCACACTTGATCAAGTTTGGGTCTTGTTCGCATTGAAGAGCAACAGGCGTCGTCGTCTCTCACTGAATCTGAAAGGGTCACACCCGGAGAACTCTCCATCCACTGGACTGCCCAAACAATTTTAACAAACGGTTCAGATACATGGACGCATCAAATCAAACAGATCTACTTGTAGTCTACTCAAGCTGATCAACTAAGAACCCATGTTTCATTTTCAATCACTTGAGCGGCACCCACTACAAAATGACACAAGACAAATGAATAGTAAACTACACGAATCACAAGTGATGCGAAGAAAACACCAAGAAAGTAAGACGATTTTGTGAAAAAGGCTATGACTAGAAGTTACCCAACTTTCCTGCCTCCCTCCCTCCCACTACGAGAGTGCCTTCTCTTCTGCCCCATCCCGCCCTTTTCAAACACCCTCACATGACTTACATGGCCGCTGTCGTTTGTCTCATTCTGAAACAGTTATTCATTCTCTGCACGTTAGAACAAATCCTGGCTCCTCCGCACGTGCGTACTCAGTCAAACCCGCAACTGTTCACTCAAAAAAGTGCTCTGAGCAACAGTTTAGGCAGTCGCGTCCAAGAGTTGCGTTGATTGGAGGCAAAACCCTTTCAGTGGATAGCTTAATTGATCACATGTTCACGCTTTGTGCGTCACTAGAACATGTCAACTGAAATTCTCTCTTCAGATGAAACAACAGACTGTGTGTAGCACCCACAACTTCTTCTCTTCGGGATCCCAATCTGCACTGTCATGGAGCCACTGCGTTGCGAACTCACAGGAATTGGGAGGTTCAATTGCCAAGACCCGCAAAAACACAATAGTGTTGACACTGCATGAAGGAAGTTCTCACACTGGCGACAACAAAAACAAAAGAACGAGCCTCACGTCGACACGCCCGGTGCATGGGGAGGTCTTCGCTGGACAGCTGATTTTTCGCGATGTCCAGACACTCAAACTGATCAGGCATCCTCAACGTGAGACCCATTCTGGTGCATCAGAACGTTCATCACTGACAACTGGTTCTCCACCACCCGAAAACCAAAAGTACTGGGCTGTGTCTACTCACCCGATTCATGTCCGTTAGGTATATGGTCTGTGAGCGACTGACGGATGCTGTCCGGTGGTACTTGACGAGCTGGTTCAGCGAGTCAAACTTCACCACCCACAGGAAGTACTTCCCGGCACCGTCCCGTAATACTTTGAAATGTTGCACTTGATCACCGAATCTGCAAGAAATGTCAGTCACAGTCTGTCGGGTTTTTGGTGATCATAGCTCGAATTTCATTTCCAGGAACACCGTCCCGGAATGAAACAGAGAGACAGAACCGACACACCTGGTCTTTCATTTTGGGTCGTCCCAAAAACACCACCGGTCCGTCGTTCTCTTTTTCAACTTTCAGGTGGGACAACACGAAGAAAAGTTATGACTCACTCGCTTTTTCTGGCAGCAGGCGGACAAAGTGATTCGACAACTCAAACTTAATTAGAAGTGGAGCCTGACAAAATGGGTGATTCGAAGACAAGACTTTTGCGGATTTCACTTTCTACTTTCGACAAAACCCCGCAAAAAGTCAATCATATGCGTCGTTCCACACTGCAGACTTTGCGTTGAGCTTCAGTAGACCAAATCTTCATTTGTACTTTCCGAAGTCTTGTGTTGAGAACTGTAACTTGTGAACAAGAATCTGTCCAGCCTCTTTTGATGTTCAATTGGAGACCGAAAGTGTGCACGCAGCACAACTGACACCGTGGCTTGTCTGTTCAAAAATTCGGATTTTATCTTTTTCACAACACATCACTGCCGAACTTCGTAAAGACATGATTCCCACTCAAATCACCAAGAAGAGCAGCACTTACTTTACAGAGAGGGAGAAATCGCCAGGTGAGCTTTCGCTGTTGCGAATGAGAAAGCTTCCGTCCTTCTGTTTGTGCGAGCTGCCCTCCTTCTCCAGAAGTACGTCTTCAGCCTGCGACCGGCTGATCTTCGACACGTACCATCTGCAGCGCAAAATCGTAAAGTGACGTGAAGTTCACAACACAAATAAAATATTTCAAGACAACATTCATTCAAAATCAAACAACAAACGAAACGTAGAAAACCAACAATCTTGCTGAAAGTTTCTCGAGGGGACCACGACCACAACAGGGGAGTTGCAGCACAGGCGCACACACACACAGACATAGACACAGACACACACTCCAGACGCACAGCTGGACGGACGGACTGGCTGAAGGGTGGATTTGTGGACAGACAGACAGACAGACAGACAGACAGACAGACAGACAGACAGACAGACAGACAGACAGACAGACAGACAGACAGACAGACAGACAGACACAGATACGCGCGCGCGCGCGCGCAATGTCATCACAAGAGAAGCCCACCAGTAGTCCACAAGCTCCGCATGTCACGGGATAACACACCACCCACAATTACAATTCTTGCGTGTTGCTTTTTCATGACCACCTTGTTGCATCTGCGCTCGTCTGGTCTAATGTGACTTTTTTCGCGCTGCACGCAACTCCTTGTGTGTGATAATCGCCCAGGGGAAGTCAAATTCCGGTGCAAATACTCGTCCTGAGTTTTCGAAATCTGCACCGGGTCAATTGAGACCAGAACACAGTCCCTGGCTTGCAGAGACCAACATGGGACCACATTGGATACATCGTCTTTCACGAAAGCATCACAAAAGTTCAACCAGCTGAGCACTGAATAGACTATCAGTACACAAAGCGTCGTGAGACCAGACCATCACACACTGTCAGATCAAACTTGGCGCAGGTTTATTGACTCTAGATTTGGTGTTTCGCTTTTGAGCTGAAGGAAAGGCTCAAACGCACCTTTCAAAGCAAAGGACGAGAACACTTCAAAAATGCGGTATGCTTGCGCGTAGAACGTTCTCAAACTGTTCGAAGCGCGGCCTTTTGAAAAAGGTTTGACAGGGCTGCGCAACATCTCCAAGAACCGTAACACCCAAAATATTTGCAAAGATGGAAGTTAATATGTTTGCTTTTTACCGCCGCACACAATGCAATCCACTCAGAACTTGAATGCCCAACAAGTCGCGAGTCTCAATTCGTCAGGAATGAATCAAACGTCAGTGACTTGATTAACTCTTGCACAAAACAGTGACCACACCAGCACACTCCACCACAAACAAGAAGGCTAACGCCTAAAAAGCGCGCGGTCCTTCGGGCCAGTCAGTTACCCCGGTTCAGTTGCCCAACTGAACTACGGGGGGTGGGGGAACTGAACTGTGCCAAAAAAAATGAAAGTTGCTCAATTAAAATGGCCCAAAAAATAGTCCTGGTCAATTGTTGCGATTGTTCAGTTCCCCCCCCCCTGCAGTTTAGTCAGGTAACTGAACCAAACTTTTCAAAATTTTCTGAAATGGCCTGAAAATCTTTTAGGTGAAGACAGTTCAGTGACCCCATAACTGAACCAAAAGTGACCACACACATATAGCCTCTGTGTGACTACAATAAGCGCGCGTCCTATCGGCAGAGCCGGACCGCGCGCTTTACAAAAAGGTGGGAGATCAGTACGCGCGTGACGCGCGGTGCTCCACATCGTGCGTGGTAAAATAATTAGGGTTCAATAATTGGGTTCTCGAAAGTCATATATGGGTCCATAGCGAGGGTCCACGCACCACGCCTTTTTTTCTTTTTGAAGAAGGTTCCGCCAAAAAAGCCTGCGGTTCCACCACCTAACAGGAACTTGCAGACTTGCCATGGTGATTTTGTGTGTGTGTGTGGGGGGGGGGGGAAGGTGGGAGCCATGGCTGGAAAATGATCAGCAATCGATGTTGAGGAAGAAATTACAATGTTGGGGGTGATTACTGCCGAGAATTGTTCGGTGTTGTTACCCAGGTTCTCTCCAAGGAGTGATCACAATTAAGAAATTTTCCGTGGTCGCTTGTGGTCATACCCCACCCTTTTTGAGGCTACATGTACATTGAGGAAATGGCACCACTGACACTTGTCCAAGTGATCACCCTCCCCATTCAAAGTGGTGATTCAGGTGATCGCTACCGCATAAGAACCTTAAAGGACGCGTCTGAGGGAACTGGGAGGGGGGCAGACGTTGACATCAAACCCACAGTGCGCCTCCCCCACCCTTTCGGTTCAACATTTTCATTCTGAGCACAAACGAGAATGCCCCTGGCATTGTGTCGCGCGTTGAGTTGCAGTTTCCATGACGTAGTGAGGGGGGGCGGGGGTCACACAGGTTTCTTTCTCAGGAAAGCTCAAAATTTCCGTGACGTTGTCAGGGGGGGGGGGGGGTCACACAGGTTTCTTTCTCTAGGTGGCTCAACTTTTCCCATGACACAGTCAGGGGGTCACGCTGGTTTCTTTCCCAGGGCAGCACTTTTCCATGACATTGTGACCCCCCCTCCCCAAGTACATCATGGAAGCTGAGGTGTGTCCAGACAGACAAGACAGACGGATACCGATGACTTAAGTCGCGCTCGCGCGACTAAAAACCTACCACACCTTCGTGAAAGGAATATGTTTCATTACAGACGTTTTCGAACAATCTTAACGAACCCACTATGATGTTTGATTTCTCCTTAAAACTGTGGTTCTGGAAAATTGTCATCAATTGCAAACAGCCGGACATTCTTTTTTGACTTGAAACATTGAAATGTGACTCACGGATGCTCTCTCATTTCAATGTAGTTACTGGGAATATAGCCCTCTTTTCCATCAAGTTCTGCTTTGTACCAATTGACGTCTTCTTCCATGTTGAGTATCTGCAAAGACGAACGTTTGACAGAATCAACGCATTTCTTCCATTTGAGGCAACAAATCATTGGATACCAAGGACCCACATGTCCTTCTGTGTGTGTGTGTGTGTGTGTGTGTGTGTGTGTGTGTGTGTGTGTGTGTGTGCAGGGGGGGAGGTAGTTGAAGGACTGCGAAACGTCACAGA
>JAAUXT010035197.1_pt1 | contig 32729 bp, 41 predicted proteins | sample 7278171 | NCBI WGS metagenome assembly JAAUXT01 (sample SAMN14350112, study PRJNA611818) | marine sediment metagenome | isolation source: surface marine sediment (1.8m) | place: French Polynesia: Moorea | collected 2018-08
GCAGTTGCCTTGAGCACTGCTTCTCGTTTTGTTTCGCAAGATGCTGTGCTTTTTTAGCTCCAGACAAACCTCCACCACAATCTGAAATTATATTCGCCTGTTCAAATCTTCCCTTCTCCCCAGACTGTCTTCACTTACATCATTGGGGCAATTTTCGTGCTCATGTCGTGTTTTTGTGAAGTTTATCACTGTATTTTCCTGTTTTTCTCGCCACACCGCACCTGGTGGGTGATCCTGCACGAAATGCGCTCCGAGCAGACCTGCCTTTTACAAAAGTTGCTCAATTTCTCACTTTCATGCCTGAAGAAAGACGTGTTATGGGCGTTGTGGTGTGTGTGTGTGTGTGTGTGTGTGTGTGTGTGTGTGTGTGTGTGTGTGTGTGTGCATGCGTGTGCGTATGTGTTTTCGCGAACAGATCTGCGATTGGCAAAGTGAACCAATTCGTTGGATGCAGTGGTCTGAGCGCAGAACTTCCTCTGCAGGGCTTTTCTTGCACCAAGGCTGCAGGGAAGTGTACCTGGTCACCCTGCACGATAAAGGTGAAGAGACGGTGAAGAAATTTGGCCTTTCCAGCACCAAAATTGGACGCAGGTCAACTTGGGCTTTCTTGCCACGTCTCGAGTTGACTTTTCAGTCGAGGCAGGCCTTCAGCGATAAACGTCTGTCTTGTCCTTCATTTGAATAATTTGAATAAGAAAAATGTTTGAAAGTTTCACTGCACCTGAATACATGATCCAGGGACTGTAGCGGAACAAAACCTTGTCAAAACACAGCAGAACCCGGGACGAAACGTGGGGTGTGCTTTTGGTTGAAGGGATACGTCTTGCAAATGAGCGAGCAGAACGGCAGAAACAGTGAAGGGTTTTTCACATTGGGTGACGCGCAGTCGTTTTGTGGGCTGACGTCAAAAAAATCCACCATTGGGTTCAATGTTAAATTTTGACGCCGACGTCAAAAAGACGACCGCGCGTCACCCAATGTGAAAACCCCTTGAGCGTTGCAACGGACGCGATAGTTGGAGAACACTTGTTCCAGATTGACAGTTCCTACACCTCCAACCACAGCACGCAAGGATGTCGCGACGTCGCGAGCTCCGGTTTGGTTTCACAGTGCCCTTCCACAAGAAAAATGTTCAGCTTTGGGGGCATAAGATGAAGAACGGCGCAAATTCAGCCGCACCACCGGTGCGTGCAGACAGGACGGGGCTGCGCTGCGACTGAATATGCATGACCCCATGCATATGGAGCAGCGGGGGTTCTGGGGCGGGGTATATAAGCGGGGCCCGGGGTGCGGGGCGGCACACTCGGCTCTCTGTCGTCCCCCTCAGACAGCTGCACCATCGTCTCCATCGTCTCTTCTCGTCTCCAGTGCGGGTCAGACCAAACTCACCATGTCTGTAAGTACTCACCAGTGCTATTTTGTTCTCGAACAGGAGAGTGACATTTTTTTCTTTTTTCATGACGCGAATTTTTGCCAAATCTAATTGCGTGCATGACGTGCGTGTGTCGACGCGAACTCCAGTCAGGGCGACGGGAAGTTAAACTGCGCCCTGCGCGCTGTTGGGGGGGGGGGGGGGCAGCGCGAACCAGAAAAGATTTTGGGGGAGGTAGACGCTTGACACCAAGCAAATTTTGTGTTTGTTTTACATCATAAAGTTCAACTTTCGCGCATTCATTTCGAACAAAATTTGTGGAAACAGATTTCATTCGCGTCCATTGCGTCCCAGGAGGAACAAGCTGTTTCTGTTCATGAAACATTGTCTTCTTGACTGGGTTCACTCTGATAGAGGAAACGCTTTTTTCGAGAAAACGCCAATGAAGACTCAAAGCCAGACATTTGCAAAATTTCACTTGGGAAATGGTCGATGTCGTACGTGCGCTTCTGCGCATAGAGACGTGAAATTTATATTTTCAATGAGTGAGGCGTTTGGCCTTTTTTTGACGTCTTCTTCTGCTCTGTTTGTGTCGAGTCCTCTGCTGGTTGCTTTGGAAACGTGGAATGTTGAGATGGGGATGGGGGATGCCTGGTGAAATATTGTGCGCTATTGTGGAAAGGCAGTGAGCATGTACATAGTGCGAAGTCTCCCAAGCGCAAAGCGAGTCCCGTTCTTCGCGCATCTCGCTCCCGTTGTCTAAATCTTCGCTGTGGTCTCCATGGTGACGCATTAGGGGTTTTCACGTTGGTGACGCGTGGTTGGGCCGCGTCAGAATTTTTGACGCGCGCGTCAAAAGTCAACATGACGCCCAATGGAGCGTTTTGACGCGGGCGTCAATTTTTTGACGCGCGCGTTACCAACGTGAAAACCCTTATTGACGTCAACAGGTCCGTTCCATATCGCTGTCATGCGCAGAGCGTGAAGCAAAGTGGAGAGAGGTGGGAGGGAGCCGAGGGAGGGAGACAAAGGGAGAGAGAAGAAGGGATGGAAGAAAGGAGGGAGGGGGAAATGAGGGAAAAGAAAGGCAGAGAAGGAGGCAAGGCGGGGGAGAGGGAGGGGAGGAGGGGAAGGAGGGAAGGAACCAAGGGGTCAAAGGGAGAGAGGGGGTTGAGGGAGGTAAGGCGGGAGGAGGAGACTGTGACCGCCGTGCCAACCTTTCGCCCAATTCTGTTGAATTGTGACTCAAACCCTTTCCTGTTTCTTATTTTCATGTACTCATGCAGTCAGTGAGTATGAGAAAATCTGTTGGTGAAATTCTGTGATTTGTTTGGTGACAGAATATTTGTATATTGAACTTCTCGGTGTTTTGCACTGCTTTTGTCATTTCGCGTCGAACAAAGTCCTGTCGGCCACAAGAACCGCACCTCGTATGGATTCTAAATTGTTCTCCTTTCCTTTTAGGTAGATGTAAGTATGTACAAAACAGTCCCGTAGGATTCAGAATCTATCTTGGTTTATTTTTGTCACCGGAACTGCTCTCGACGTCCACAAACCGTTTCCATGGTTTCGGAATCTGAAAACGTCGACAGCAGTTCTGAAGGAAGGAAGACACATAAAATTTGAACACCATTTTCTTTGTTCATTTTTTTGCACCATAGTTTTACATTTAAAGCGACAAACGATGTATCCAACCTGGTATTGTCATAACGAGTCCATATGAAACAGATCTTTGCGTGATTTGGCAGTAAAATTGTTTCGAGAGATTGCCTTGTCCTTTGCTGTCTGTTTTCTTGTACACTTGTGAACATAGTTCAGGTCAGCAAAACCGTTGTACATTGTAATGTCAGTATCAGGTAGTCTGCCGGTTCTGAAAGGGGTGAAATAAATCGGGGGGGGGGTGTGAACCTCTGTCTCCGTTTGTTCCGCCACTGAGTGTACAAATAAGGGCGCTTTGTAAATTCAGATTCAGTTAGATCTAGATTTATCAAAGAGATTTATCAAAGAGAAAAATGTCTCTGTGAGCAAAGTGGGGATTGTCAATCAGTTTTCCTTTTGACGTTCCGTTGAAATTTAGAGACACGCGAGCACACGAGAACAAAACAAAACAAGCCAAGCGTGCGAAGAAAATTCCCGCACACTGGACACAACAGAATAGGCTCACTGAACTGTTTTTCTTTCTCACAAACTTGCTTCTGCGTGGGATACAAAACAAAAGACCTCTTGGGAAAGACGAACAACGTTGGCTTCCGAAAAGAAAATTTGCATGGAAATTTTGCGATGACTTTTACCTGACGCCGTGTTCTTTCCCTTTGTAGTCGGCGGCGCAATACGACCACATCTGCGAAACCATGATCGTACAGTGAGTGTTTGCTTTTGTTCCCATTCGCACACCACGATACAGCATTGCGCATTGACAAGCCGTTTTCACATTGGCAGAATTTTTATGTCAACGTCAAAATTTAACACGATGCTCAAAACACGGTCCAGACCATTCTTTCACGTCATCAAGAAAAGTTGCCGTCGACGTGAGCAATCAACGTGAAAACCCCTGAACACGTCCCTAAACTTTCCCACTCGATTACCCTGTGCCCGTCACGTCACGTCACGTCACGTCAAGTCGCTTCACGTTGCAGGCTGTACGATCGTGTGCGTTTCCTGGACGACCCGAACCGCTTCAAGCTGAGCGCGGCTGACGCCATGGCGCTGCGTCTCACGTGGAACGCCTTCATCGCCGGTAACGCAGACTTGTCACTTTGCGTCTTCAATTATCGCCCACCAAGTCACGCGCGGGCTGGAATCGCCCGTCAGGCACATCGAACACACCCAGTGCTGTTACGTTTTGAAGCTTTTCTGCAAACAGTGGAACAGAGCGCTGTTGATCGAGTTTCCATGGTGACCTGACGTTCTGTCACGTTGCTCCGCCGGTTGTAGGGGACGCGACTGAGCGCGGCTTCCAGATGTTCTGCCGGATGTTCAAGAACCAGCCGGCGACGCAGCAGCTCTTCAGCTTCGCACAGGGCCACGCCAGCGAGCAGATGCGTAGCTCCGGGAAGTTCCTCTTCCACGTGGCGCGTGTCAACAGGTGCGTGCGGCCGCCTCACGTCGTGACGACGCTGTGACGTCACGACGTCACGTAACGCAAGGGATGACGATTTTCGTGCAAGAAAGCACGCAAGCCTTGAAAATTACATTGAGCGCATGTCTGACATCTTAACTTTATATCCGTGGGGACTCATGATCTGACACAATTCTCTTTACTCCTGACAGCTACATCTCGAAGGCTGTGGCCGCCGCCAACAACCTGGAGGACGTGGTTCCTATCCTGAAGCAGGCCGGCAGCCGACACGGCACCCGCGGATACGGCGTCCCGCCGCAGTTCTTCCCGGTAGGTGTCGCCTCGGAGTTGACGGTGCTCTGTATGCCGTGCTCCATACACCCGCCTCGCGTACTGACCTCGCGTCTCGGATCTTCTCGCAGTACTTGGGCCAGGCGCTGTTTGAGCTGATGAAGGAGGATCTGAAGAACTTCTCGGCCTACCACGAGCAGCTGTGGAGGAAGTTCTGGGGCTTCCTCGTCGCCTGCCTCACCGGCGGCCAGAACGACTATGGCGGCAACTGAGCGGCGCATGCGCAGCGGACCACGCACGTGACCTGGGGAGACGCACCACCAACTAACGCATAAAACTCAACCTTTGATCTACAGCGTCCTCACCATTTTGATGAGTTTTTGTCGCTTTTTTTTGAAGACAAAAATGCATCTGAAATGGTGGACATTGTGTATTGGGCGTTGGCTTTTGTGTGTAACGTTTGCAACTGATCATTGTAAGAACAAGCTGAACATCGAAAAGGGGAATCAAGAAGGGGTTACCATCACACCCTCTTAGCAACATCAAGGTGGCATAGCAACCGAGGGACGTTGTTTTTTTCCATCATGGCAACCGACCTCGGTTGAGTATGTCACCGCAGAGTGCCAATACTGCTTTGTGAAAATAAGGACGTTCTTGATTTGTATTTGTTTCAACACCTGTAAATATAGTTTCCATGGAAATGAGCGTATGACGACAACACCACCAACACCATCCTCCTGGGTTTCGCTGGTTCCAAAAAACCCAGAGAACAAAAACACTTTTGGGAACAAGTTATTTTCACAAAACACGAGTGTCATCTTTTTCTTCTACAAACTTTTTCTTTTTTTGCGGTTGTTTGTTATTTTGGCGAATAAATTTTCAAAAACAAGCCACAGTGTTTTTGTTGTGACCTGGACGGACGGAGAGAAGCAGCGAAACAGCTCACGTTGCTCCGACGACTGTGACGCTGTGACGCTCGTTTGACGACGCGCAGCGCAAAGACGCTCAGCGATACTGACGTAAAGACGCGAAACGACCCGTTGTTGGAGAGTCAGATGCCCCCGAGCCGCAGTGCGAAAGCCTGAACACGTGCGTACTTTCTCAGCCAAACGTAATTTGTTTCAACAGGTGCAACAAAAAAAAAAAGAGGAAAGACTGAATGAGCTGGGTAGAGTGATGAACACACACAAAGTGCGAAGTTTATGCGATCAAACCCAACGAACTCCAACTGCGCACAAAAAATCACACACCTTTTTGTGGACAAATTGCCAACGCGGCAAAAAAGTCGTGCCTGGAGTTCCGTTGGCGGCGCGTTGACGTTGATGCGTGAAATCAAACCGGTTCTGCTCGCGGGGAGCGAGCCGGGGGCGAGATACACATACTCGGGGGGCAATGACCGACAGAATTCAACCTTGAAACCCAGAGCATGAATTCAAGAAGCGTTCATCATTTGGTGATGTGGTATTTCCTCCGCAAACCTGTGTGCACAAACGGATTCTCTTCGTGTCTTCGTGTCTACAGACCTCGCACACATTGACCTGTACACTTTCAGTCCTTGCTGGGGTGCAACGACGAAGAGGCTGCTGAACAGTCCAGTTGAAGGGAAAAGATTTTCATTTGAAAGTTTACTGTGAGACCAAGGTCCCTGGAGAACCCTGCAGGTTCTCATCAAGGTTCTCATCAAGGTTCTCATCAAGGTTCTCATCAAGGTTCTCATCAAGGTTCTCATCAAGACAGGGACGTTTCAGAGAGCGGGGTTTGTTCGTGTGAGCTCACACGGGCATACAGGATCTCTACCGTGAGTGCTTTTACCGACACGCAGCAATGCGCGTGCGCACAAAACGAGACTCAGGACGTTCCGGGGCTGCGTTCCCCACAAATTTCTGCCCCTTCAATTTTTCGCAACGGACACAAGAAGGTTCTGAGTTGTGTCCCCTGTGACATGATCCTGGGTCCAGCCCTGAGCTGCAGAAACAAATTTGTTCATCAGGCAGGTGTGCAGGTTAGACCACTCTCATGGCAGGGTGTTGTCCATCCGGAGACTCAAGGGTAAGCATCCTCAGAACATTTTGCGACCAGTTCGCAGTCGAAGAACTGGTCGCTGGTGGCGACGAAAAGTTGTTTGCGACGGGAGTGAACTCTGTTTTTACCTTGGCCACAGTTTTGTTTTTTGAAAAATTACCATGAATGCTGAAGATTTACTTTCACAAATTGAAATTTAAGCATCCCAAGCAAAAGTAATTGATGCCTGGTATTCAGGTAAAGTGAAGGGCTTTCACGCAGACAAAACGCTCACTGGGGTGTAGAACTACACCTCTGCAGAGACGAGCAGAAAGAAAAATTCCTTCGATTGTCCGCGGCCAGGAAGCGTAAGAAACACTGGGCTCTTTCGTGGCAGAAAAAGGACGAGATGTTATGAATGAGGGATCAACGGAGTCTTTGCGAAATACCGGGATCGCTCCATAGTTTAATTGATTGTTTTGGTGCATCTCAAGGCAGAAACTTTAGTCTTCTCGACTTTGAATTCATCTCCCGCTCAGATCTGTGTGGGAAGATTTGCAACAGGGTCGTAGAAAAAAAACTGTTCTTTTTTCAATTTTCAGGCTTCTGAAATCAGAATTTGAATCAAAATGGCCACAGAGGGTGTGAATCCCGACATTGGACCAGAGACTGGGAGAAGAGAATCGTCTTAGACGACGAGCCGTCGCAAGAGCCGTCCTGAACACACCCAACTCGTCTTCAAAGCGATTCACTCCTGGTTAAACTGACAATAGGAACCTTGAATAGGAAATGAAATGAGACGAGGTGGGTCCTCATACGCCTCTCTTCATGCACTCTGTGTTTTCTTGAAGGCTCACGGCTGAAAACCCTCAATAAAGCCTGTTCGAGGCGGAAAATTTTCCAATGTAGGCAATTCGCACCGAAACGCAACGCTGTTGTTATGATTCAAAATACGTTCTGAAGAGGCGCTGTCGAGACCGATTCAGAGACGGAGACGTGAAGTGTTGACGTGGCCTCAAAACCCTCAGGAATGTTCAAAAACAGGGTCCTTATCCTGTCGCATTTCCTCGCGCAGATTTCAAGACCTTTTCCGTCCATCTCAAACCCCATTGTTGATGTCAATCGCTGTGTAACATTCACGCGTCTGGCTGACCAAGAGCAGGTCAAATGGCTGAGTTCTCCCCATCTCCAACCCAGGGGCGAAGTGAAGCCACGTCACCGTAGGCCAGCCGCACGCGTAAATCGAACGAGCCCTGGATGAACTTTTCGCAGGATTGGAAAAGGAAGGAAGGACAACACACAAAGACAAAGTGGAGCTGAAGGCCTGCAGACCAAACCATACAGCACCAGTGCGATATTTGAGGGGCGTTTCTCGTTGATTTCTCAAAAAACTCAATTGTAGAATTTGTGCTGCATGCCAGAAAAAAACTCATCCTCACACACTATTCTGGGTGGAATTCACCCCTCAACGGGGATTCGTTCCATCCACAATAGTGCGCTCGGATTCATCCAACATCTGTCACTTATTTTTTTCCAAAATGAGGTTTGACAGATAAGGTGCTATTTTCAAGGTGACCGTCACACTGACTGGGGTAGAGAGAGAGATAGCTGGGGGTAAACACCCCATCTCGGGGTTCGCTGCACGATTGATGGCCACTGAGCTGCGGCGCTGTCGCGATGAGTAATGAACATCGGGGTCTCGTTACCACCAGCCTCCGCTTCGCAGGTGAAAAAATATCACAACGCGAACAACAATCATGATGAATGAAGTTTTTATGCTTTGCACACACAACTTCTCAAGTTCTCAAGTTGGTGCATTGTCGAGTCCAACCTGTTGCATGGCTGCTGTGCCCAAAGGTCTGAAGCTGTGGTTGTTGCAGCAAGTTGCACAGTTTGAGTTTGGAATAAACCTTTCTCGTACAATCTGAAATCCTGTTCTAGAAACAGGAGCTCACACCTCAGCACTGTCTGCATGAAAAGTCATTTCCCACCACTTTAGACTCAAGAATTGCACTCCACTTGCACAGCATCTGTCATCTGGCGTGGTGGGAAAGGCGCTGAGTGCATGTGAGATCCGCGGCTGAGTGTGCAAACGACTTGGCATGTCGGGTTGCATTTTGGGGGCCCGTTGGTTTCTTGGGCAGAAGACGCGAAAACGCATTCCTCGTGCGCGTGTAGGCGACGCATGGAAGTAGATCTGTGTTGATTTACGGTCGTTTGGCTGGCGTGTCGCGACGCATAATGTCCACGTCCACGAGTCACGGCGGTCCGCGGGGGTCAACGACCCTCTCCTCTCCCTGTGTGTGTGTGTGTGTGTGTGTGTGTGTGTGTGTTTGTGTGTGTGTGGGGTGGGGTGTGTGTGAGTTAGTGTGTGTGCGTGTGTGTGGTGTGTGTTGTGTGCAAAAGTGTGTGCTAGATGTGTGTGGTGTGTGGTGTGTGGTATGTGTATGTGGTGGCCATGGTGTGTATGAGTGTGTGTGTGTGTGTGTGTGTGTGTGTGTGCTTGTGTGCGGTGTGTGTGTGTGTGGGTGTGTGTGTACATGTACATGTATGTGGTGCTGTGTGTGTGGTGGTCATGCTGTGTGTGTGTGTGTGTGCGGTGTGTGTGTGTGTGTCCATGTGTGCGTGTTGGGGAACGCGACTCCAGACCCGCAGGACATCGGAGTTGAGGTGATGGGCCAGGTCACGAGGCGCGGTTCCACATCTGTGAAACAGAGTCAACATTGACTCGCTCATCGGGACTTGAGTTCGTGTTCAATTCCACGTTGACCAGCTTTGTGAACAACTGCTGTTTTGAGTCTTCTGCTTATGGCTGTTTGTTCCTGAAGCTCTGAAACTTCACAATTGCTCGACCTTTTTCTCTGATGATGGATGCGTTTGTTTGTGAGGATCTCCTCCCCTGCGCTGGTTGTCGCAGGTTTGTGTGGCAGATCCACATTCATCACCACAGAGCGACCCGAGGTGACCCCGCCCCGCTCCGCTGAACCCGATAACGACAACGCGAGGCTCCCCCGGCCTCACCTCACTCACCTGACGAGGTGACGGTGCAGAATAGCCAGGTGAGCCTTTGTGGTTTGTGTCCTCAAAATTAAAGGGACTTTAAATGGAGAAATGAATACATTTCCAGACATTCAAGGTTAACACCCCCTGAAGGAGACAGTTTATGTGAAGTGGTCTGGTTTAGACCCGGCGAGGCGCAGTGGAATGACTTATTTGATCGACATTCGCATTGTGTTCTCTCAAGTTAACCAAAGAAAGATCAAGAAAATCGCTGGATCCAAAAGAATAACAGCTATTGTTGTACTGTTGTAAAAATTGTGTTTTTGAAAAAGGAGAAACAGGACATCTTGTGTCCTTCAGAAAATATACACTTTCTGAGCGTTTCCCTCGCACCCTCCCGAGTGTTGCGTGAGGAATGTAGTTCAAACTTGTTTTTCGTTTGCTGAGAAAGATTCGCCTACGGTTTCAAAAACACACTTTTGGACCAATTGGCGTTGCTTGTGTGACGGTGGAGATAAATGAAGGTGTTTGTGAGTTGGCGTGCTTTGAGTGATCGTACCATCGTACTCACAAAGGTACGTATTGATGGGGGGGGGCAGCCTCCAGGCTCCGATCATAACCTTTTGTAAAAATTAATGTGCAAAAATTGCACATGAGGGCGCAAAATGTGCGAGGGCAAACCAATTTTTGCGGGTTCCCCTTGACCCCCGCCCCGTGACTCCAACGTACACACGAAAAGTTGCACGCGAACCACTGTCCTGCAGCTCGACAGAGTCGGAGACTGACGACCCAGGCTCTGTTTGGTTTCCAGTCTATCAGGTGGCCCTTGGAAGACATTTCTGTCAGTAACACTTTCACCTGGGTCGTGGTCGGCATAATACTCGTAAACCCCGAAAACGACTGGGTGCAATGCTCGGATGATAAGATGTGTTTTTGCCAACGGAAGTTGAAATTGTGGATTCTGCATGTCAACAACGGGTACGCGGAGAATCTGCACACAACTTTGAGCAAAGAATTTTGGTTCGTCTCCTTCTGGTCTGATCCAGTTGGATCACACCTCAGTCGGCATAGATCTGCTGATTCCATTTTTCATTCACACACGGGCACAATGTGAAATTTCACCTTCAATTCAAACCAAAGCCAGTTTGAACTGGTTTCATTCGGAATGGCAATGTGTCTCCAAAGAAGGACCAGTTTTTGTCCAAGGTTCCAGAACACAATGCTTGGAAAATAGGTGACAGTTTTTGCAGAAAAATAGTTTTTACAGTAAACATCACACCTGTGGCAATGTGGAGATAAACACCTCTTGAGCCAGTATCTTCGTAAAGTGAATTTCCTCAAAAGAAAAAAAGGCTTTCAAATTCTGCATTCTTCTGCCACGTCGTCAACAACATCAGATCGCAACTGGTATTTGTGACACGTATTGACGTCAGCGTCAGGTTCTTGAGGTGAAAAAGTCAGCTGATGCCATCCAGGGCACCCACAAACACCCTCACACCATTTTTGGGAAAAGAATATGGAGATGCAAATTCCTCAGCTGAATATTCATTCAGACCCACAAAAATCAGAGGCTCCAACCCCCATTGTGAGCGGTGTTCCTTCTTGGTGAGGGTTGGGTACGCATGACCTGCAGGGGTTGGACCTGAGACGCCACACGTGATGCATAATGCATGATGGGATACGGGGCATGAGGCGGGCTCGCAGCCACGAGTCGGCACCAGTTGGATCTGACTCGTCTGACGCTCCAGACTTCGTCTCCGCATCCGTTGCGACAGTGACCACTTCATCCTACACACAACCATGGTGAGTGCGTTCTCTGCACGATTCTTGCGCGGGTCCTCTGGGGTGGGTTGAGAAATGACCGAGGTTTTGCTTGTACCGTGTGGCGTAGTTTTGCGCAATAGACAGACACACCCAACTGACGGGATATTTGTTTTGAAGAATGGTGAGTTCCAAGGCAAGCACACACAGACCATCGCATTGGAAGGGTGTGTGAGCGTTTTCTGTTTTCTGGATTGTGCAGTTGAGAAATTTGTCCGGCCCTTCCCCACCGCAATAGTAGTAGAAAAATTACCGTGCGGAAGAACAGTTTCCGTGCAAAACCTTTTGCCCCTGAGGCAATATACACTGAGGGTGAGTGAGTGAAGTGAATCAGTGAGGGATTGACTGACTGACTTACTGATTGACAGACAGACAGACAGACAAACAGACAGACAGACAGACAGACAGACAGACTATCTGACTGACTGACTGACAAACAGACAGACTATCTGACTGACTGACTGACTGACTGACTGACTGAATGACTGACTGACGCCCGAATGCGCAGCAGAGGCGACTCTCCGTCGCTGGTTCTGTCGCACGGCTCAGCGTCACGCTTCGCTTGTGGATCGCATCGCCCCGTCTCAAAGGCCTCACATTCCTCCGAACCGAGTCTCGGGGTCTCCGCGGTGCGACGACACAGAAACGAAGCTCAGACTCAAGAAAAACAAGCGAAAAAGTTGCAGACAAAATGAGCCGAGGAATGTTGAGTGCAGTAGGAACCGAGATGGGGACCAAGTGGAGATTGAAATTCTTGTTGATGCGCAGTGAGACCTTTGTTGCAGCCAGGTAGATTGACACCTCTTAAAGTTCGAAGGGTGAGCCATTGTTACCTCTTTAACGAATCCGAGTGGTACCCCAACGAGTAGATCCTGCAGGACGGGTGGGACCGGACCCCAGACCCCTGGACCCCGGACCCCGAACCCTCGTTTCAGAGTTATGCGTCCATTGGTCGAACTCAGCCCACGTGACCCACCACTGTAACACGTGTTCTGATTGGTTTGCAGCCTCTGTACCACCTGCAGCCCGGCCAGTACCGCGGGTTCGTCCGCTACTTCCAGAGCTACGCCACAAACGGCACCTTGTCCAAGATGGACATCAAGTGCATCCTGGCGAAGCACAACGTGCAGGCGTCCAACCAGGACATCCAGGCCATGATCGACGCCATTAGCATCAACCGTGAGTTGACCCACTGACCCGAGGTCACCCACCACTCCAGTGGTTCCTGATCTCAGAAGTAGAAGCGAGCCACGCCCACTCCCACCCCTATCCTGCAGCCAGGCCTCGTTCGGCCTCGACGGGCCCCGATCCCCAGTCGACTGAAGCATCAGGCTCTTCGCCCAGAGTTCAAGAAAGTCGCTGATTCAGCGTTTTTTACCGGCTGTGCAAACCCTAGACAGACAGACAGACAGACAGACACACGCACCACAACTGTCATGTTGCCATGACTACAATGCTTCTCGTGTTTGCTCCCTGCAGCGGACGGCATCGGCTTGCAGGCATTCATACAGACAGACAGACAGACAGACACACACACACACACACACACACACACACCTCCCACAGCTGTCTTGTTGCCATGACTACAACGCTTCTCATGTTTGCTCCCTGCAGCGGACGGCATCGGCCTGCAGGCGTTCATGGACTACATGTCGACGTGGGTCGGCTTCCGGGACCAGGAGCAGGAGTACGCCGAGTGCTTCCGCATCTACGATCGCTCGGGCAAGGGCGTGCTCACCCGCGACGACATCAAGTGAGTGACGCGACGCGCTGACGTCATGAAGCGATGCGACATGATTACGTCATCAGTCTAGGCGCGACGCGCTTGGGTCTCCTCGCGTCTTTGACAAGAGCAACCGAATCGCTATTTTTTTTCTTTTTTTTTTGTGATAGATTTATGGAGGGGGCGAAGTCCAGGTTTTATACGACCACCAACTGCAGCAAGCTCTGTTTTGTCAATCTGATGGTTGTAAAAGTCGTTTTGAATGCGAGAGCGCATGCTCACGTCACGTGACTTCGTGTTGCGCAGATACGTGATGAAGAAGCTGGGTGTGGACAGACTGGACGCTGACGCGCTGCTCGACGAGGCCGACAAGAACAGGGACGGGGTCATCCAGTACGACGGTGCGTCAGCCTCGCTTTCGTTTTCATGAAGATGGCAGAAAATCCGAGTTCAAAGCGTAAACTTTCTTCACGTCTGAACACAAACTTCCTTTTCAGTTTTGAGCGCGAACTTTTGGCGCGGATGCGTCTGCGTCAACAGACTTGAAATGTTTGATGGTTGTCTTCAGGTTTTTTTCATTCTCTTTCAGAATTCGTGGATCTGATGAAGAAACAATAAACATCAAATTATGACACAGATGAAATGATTGTTTTGATTTTTTTGCTGAAATTGATTGAACTGAAATGCTGATAAATTGTTCGAGAAAGACCAACACGAAAGATCTACGTTGTCGTCGTACGCTCGTCTCCATGGAAACTATACAATTTGCACAACGTTGTCCACCGCGAGCAAAGTATCAACAACTTTCAGTTGATTCACTGTTGAAAACTGTTGCGTTTGTTTTGTTTTTGTTGCCGATTGTTATGTGGTCATTGTATCATCTCTTGTTGCAGTATTTTTCCAGAGGAGATAGATGGTTGTGTGTTCATAAACTGATGTACCAAGTTGTCAATTTTGCGGCACAGTGAAAAATTTACCAGAAACCGTTTGAGATTTGGGGGAATATTTTTTTCCATCACCGATTGCACTGAGTCTTGCGAAGCAGCTCATGAAATGACGTGAGTTTTTCCGGTGAGTTTTTCGCAGTGCCGCACGCATGCGCGGTGGCGGGCGATGACGCGAGTCGACCAATCCGAGCGTTGGAGGGTAGAGCCGTGAGCCCGCCGCGGCGTCAAAATTGCAACTGTAATACAAGTAAAAGGATGAAGAGAGAGGTCACTGGTCCAAGCATACACGTGTACTCAAGTTTCAATAAACTTGCTACCACGCAAAAAGGTTGGGCGTTTTGCTTTCTACAAATTGAATCGCAAATCTTTTTTGTTTGCGACCTCTCGAAAGTGGTAGAATTCAACCAGCGAATCCAGGACAGAGCGCCACAAGGAACTGGTGCCTAGGCAGCTTCATTTCACTCCATCCACCATTGGACAGATCTGGAAATTCGCATCTGCACGAGGTTCCGAGTCGAACCCAGCAGAACTTGAGAGTCGCCGAAATTCCTCGTGCGCGAGCGCGCGAAAACTCTGGGCAGTGGCGACATCTGGAATCACGAGCGCGACTTTTGGTTTGTGGTTGCGCGCTGCGTTTTTCGTTGTTTTCTTGTTTCCTGTCTCAATTCGACCACTGTACCTGTCACACGAACGCGTAGCGTGAGAAAGGAACCTCTGGAGGTGAGTGTCGGGATAGACAGAGCAGCTCTCTCAGTGGTCCGAGCCCGACGGGGTCAGGGTGTTGCTGGTTGTGCCGGTCATCTATTATCGCCCATGGAGGAAATGTGTAGCCTGGATCTGAACTCCACGTAGATAGATCTATAGAGAGTCTACGTGCTCTGGATTCATCGCAAGTCAGCAGACGGACATAGTAAATGAAATTCCCCCACACACGAGGTGTTGTGCACAAAACACAGCAAACATGGGCACGTGTCCACAGGGTGGATCCAGTGGGGTGACATGAAGCTGAGAACCACGAACCGCTTACCTTAAATTTGCGAGAGATGAATGCTGAGCGCTAGCCTCACGACCAGCGTTTGAAAGGAATAATTCTACCCCAGTGCCCCCTGGTGGTAGAATGTACAACAGAGTCGATCACTCCTGAACTGAGGGGCTGCAACCCTTGTCTGTGAGCCTCAAAATGGATGCGCCGTTTATGCCACTCGGGACTTGGCACTGAAGTTGCCTTGACTACTGCTTCTTGTTTCCTTCAGGATGGAGGTGCTGAGACGCGTGTACGAGAGCGTTGTGACGCTGCGTCGCTTCCTCGAGGAACTCTACTCGTCCGGGCGGCTCCAGGGGGCGCTGATGTGCACGGTGGAAGAGATGTTCGGGCAGGACGTCTTTTGCGATGAAAACCCTCGAGGAAGCATCAGAGCACGTGACGAACGGGAAGGGGACGTGGATTGTGAGATGGAAAACTCAGAGCATTGCAGGCACGAGGACAATGTCCATTTTTGTAATCATGAGCGATTCTCACAGCGAAAAATTGCGTTGACAAAAAATTCAGTTTCTCGTTGGTGTCGATTCCTCGACTGAAGCACTTTGAATATTTGCGTCATGTTCCCGACAGCTTCAGAGCGCTGCTGGACACGTGGTTGGTGTGCAGTCCCCGGGGCGCGGCGCCAGAACGCCGTCAGGTCAGCCTGGACCAACGCCTGCCGCTCCCCGAGCTCGTGCATGACGTCATCAAGGTGAGACTCCCGCGGTTCGGGCAGCAGGGTGAAGTGGGACTGATTTCATCTGAATCCTGCAAATCTGAACGCGGAGCAGGGGCCGGGGGAGTTGGGGCGTTTTCACCTGAACTCTTCAAGTCTGAGTGGGTGGCTTCAGGGTGGGTCCGGCTTGAGGGTGGGGAGGGCAAGCAGGGAAGGTTGGCGGACCAGTTGCTCGCAGCTGAAAGGAAGGCTGTTTCATGTTGCGTGGTGACCTCAACAGAGAGAAAAGAAGCGATCATATATCCGTCACACTTGTTTTCACAAAAGTCGCACCTTGGTCGCACATGCGACGTCTTGTACAGTCGCTGCTACGCCTTGACCAGTTGAAACAAGGAACTCGCAACATTCATTCCCTTGCAGCGACTGAAGCAGAACGGAGGAGGAGCGCGCGGGGGGAACATCCTCGCCTGGGGGTTCGCCTGCCCAGGCTCGGTGAGAAGAAGCGAGCGCATCGCGCTTGAGCATCACTGGTTGCGAGACACAACAAGGCCCTGTTGGATCCCCCAATCCGAACACCCCATTGGGTGACCAAATTTGAGAGTCAATCGGAAGACAGTTTTCAGGGTCTGGATTGTTCGGGTTTGTTCACATGTAAATCGAATGCGACCGGAATTTGCCTGATTGACCTTGACTCATCTGACCTTGAGTCGTGTGACCTTGACTCGTGTGACCTTGTGCGCAGGGGAGCGGCCCAGCGCAGGCGTGTCCGGTCTGCGGGCTGCTGGTCGAGGCGGCGAACGACGGCGCGACGGCGCTGCAGCGGCCATCTTGGAAACAGCTCCACTCCAGGTTCCAGCCTGACAACCATTTTTTTGCCCCGCCAAATTCTTTCAGGTCAGGCGCCAAAAAATGTCGGACAGTCAGAAACTCGAGTCTTTGCAGGATAGGGGATGAGGCGATGAGTATTTTGCTGGAAGAGACGTCGGTCTTCCAGCCGGCTCCCGCCGGCTGCTTCGTCCAGCTGACAGGTCAGTTACGCCGGCTGCGACGGGTCAGTCCTTCCGTTTTTGCAGAACAAGGTGGACAGTGGTCTGCCACCAGCATCAGTGGTGTCGTGACATTTCTATTTGGGTGGAATACGGGCTCGCGACTAATGTAAACCCGCTCATTCTGTGCAGGTGTACCTGTGTACGATCTGACCCCGCTCGAGACTCAGGCAGGAGAGGGACCACCGGCGGCGGCGCCTCCGCCTCCCGGCAGCGACGCCACCCCTCCCGGCAGCGACGCCGCTCCTCCCAGCAGCGACGCCACCCCTCCCGGCAGCGACGCCGCTCCTCGCAGCAGCCATGCCGCCCTTCCTGGCAGCGACGCCGCCCGACTGAAGCGCCTGCTGCAGGGACCGAAGCCAACGAAACGCGCTGGAGATACTGCGGTGAGTGGACTGCGGGCTTTTGTTTTGGCCTAAGATCTCACGGTGTTTTTGTTTGGGAGGGTGTGAGTTCCCATCTTGCCCCCCTCACACCTTCCTGTCCCAAGTTGAGAACCAGACTTTTGTCCAGACATTCCAGCGTGCTGTTCCCAAGGTCTTCGGTGTGACTCCTTGTTTGCTTTTGCCATTGTGATTGCAGCACTGATGGAAAAAGCGCGTCTTCACACAGTGGTGTTCTTGTTTTTTGCTCAGCAGATTGATGGTGTTGTCCCCACCAAGAGACCCAGGCTCGGCGGTGAGGGGGATGAAGAACCGGCCGTCCCGGCGAAGAGGTGTCGCCCCAGAGGGAGACGCAGGAGGAAGGGCGCATGCGCGGCGGAGGGAGACAGCGCGCCGCAGCGCGTCGAGTGAGAGCAGCCTCGTTTTCATCCGCACCTGGAAATACCGTTCAGTTCCGTGTATTCGACGCGCCTTTTTTGCCCCAAGATGCATCTTACAGACGGATGGGAGTTGTGCTTGTTTTCTGTAACATTGGGACCGAAAACTGGGAGTAACTGTTGGGGGGGGGGTCCAACAAACGGGTCAGAGTTTTCCTTGTTTTATGGGGCCCTGGCACCGGAAAACGGGGCCCTCTGGTGGGGGCGTCCACAACAGGGACCTGTGCGGCAGAAACGGAATTGATGGGCGGGTCGCATTGGGTGGGTTGACCGTGTTGTCATGACGCCCAGTTTCGTCTGTTGTTGCAGTGCGCACGCGGCTGTAAATCGCAACCGGATCCTCTACTCCAAGGATCTTCGGGCGACGCTGCCGGGGACGTGTGAGTGTCGTCCCGGTTGACTTCACAACAGACAAGGCATAAATGGTCTCGAACTCAAAGGGGGGTGGGGGTCAGAAGGCAGAACTCTCACAATTGCGCATAATTTTGTTTTGAGAAACGTTGTTGATTGCAGTTATTCTGAACGTGGCACAGCGCGCAGATGGGGAGAAAAGAGCGGAGGGCACCAGAGCAGATACGGGAGCGGGGACCAAGGTGGCCGAGGATGGGGCGGGCACCAGAGCAGCAGAGACAGGAGCGGGGACCAGAGCAGAGACAGGAGCAGGGACCAGAGGACAGACAGGAGCGGGGACCAGAGCAGCAGAGACAGGAGCGGGGACCAGAGCAGAGACAGGAGCAGGGACCAGAGGACAGACAGGAGCGGGGACCAGAGCAGCAGAGACAGGAGCGGGAACCAGAGCAGAGACAGGAGCCGGGACCAGAGGACAGACAGGAGCGGGGACCAGAGCAGCAGAGACTGGAGCGGGGACCAGAGGACAGACGGGAGCGGGGACCAGAGCAGCAGATACAGGAGCGGGGACCAGAGCAGCAGAGAAGGGAGTGGGGACCAGAGCAGAGACTGGAGCGGGGACCAGAGCAGAGATGGGAGCGGAGGCCAGAGGAGAGACAGGAGCGGGGACCAGAGAAGCAGAGGATGGAGCGGGGACCAGAGCAGCAGAGACCGGAGCGGGGACCAGAGCAGCAGAGGCTGGATCGGGGACCAGACCAGCAGAGACTGGAGCGGGGACCAGAGCAGCAGAGGCTGGATCGGGGACCAGACCAGCAGAGACGGGAGCGGGGACCAGAGCAGCAGAGGCTGGAGCGGGTACCAGAGCAGAGACGGGAGCGGGGACCAGGGTAGCAGAGACGGGAGCGGGGACCAGAGGAGAGACGGGAGCGGAGAAGCTGCTGCGCTGCATCGTGGAGAACTCGACCCTGCTGCGAGGAGCAGAACAGCAAGGTATGCGTGCGTTTGTGCGTGTGTGTGTGCGTGTGTGTGTGCGTGCCCAGGAGCCACGGAGATCCTCATGCATGTCGCAGTTTCCAGCATCCAGTCCCCGGGAAACAATTCGCCCTCGGGTTGTGCACCGCCCAGTCAGTGCAAAAGTTGTGCTGTCCACACGTGACGTCTGGACGTATTGGCTTGGTGCCCACTCCCCCATCCCTTCTTCGTATGGAACCCATCGCAAAAGGGAATGTGGCTCCCCAATCCATCTCTTCCTGGGAAGGACGCCAGGAACATGAAAGCTGTCTGCCATGAAACAGAAAATTCCACTTGGTGTGTCTTTGCCAACGCTGCACCGTGCTCCTCCAGGAGTGAAGGTCACCAATCCATCAGTTGGGAGGGACCCCAGGAACATGAGGGCTGTCTGCCATGAAACGAGAAAACTCCATATCGTGTGTATTTGATAACTTTGTGCCGTGCTCCCCAGGAGTGAAGCCCGAGGAAGGCGACGCCCGCACGTGCACGCTGCGCCCCGCGACCCGGGCCCGACTGTCGGAGCACCTCGCGTACATCATCGCCAAGCACCGGTCAGTGGGTGGGGCTGGAGAACACACCAGCTCACGCATGCGTAGTCACCGTAACCAGAGATAAAAATAGGCACAGGGGCTCGAGTGATTTGCGGTCAATAGTTTAGACAAGAGCACTTGGAACATTGCTAAGTCACAAAGCACTGCATTCTGATCCAATTCCTTCCTGGCACACAATCCTGCATAAAGAACAAATCTGCAGACCAAACAAGAACAAACTGTATTGTCTTTATGGTGAAAGTTGTGCTGTTCACAGAAAAACTCTTTGGATGCCTGAAGTGCTTCGTGCTTGACTGGTACCCAGCGCAATTCACCAATGATAATGGCGGACCCAGGATTCGGTCAGGGCGTCCTGACCTCTGTCGGGGGTTTCTAACTTGTTGCGGAGAACAAAGGGCCCCAGATTCCAGGGATGATCCTCGCCTCCATCCTCATCCTCATCACGGCAAAATGACATGCGACGCCCCACAAATCTGTTTTCTGTTTTCTTATGCACAGGAAGTGCCCGTATCGCACCCTTCTCAACAATCAGCTGGCGCGCTGCGAAGACACCTTCGTGTCTCACGAGAAGGTACAACAGCAGAGTCCCAATGTTTGTGTGTTGTGGAAAGAGGGAAAACAGAAAGAAAAGTTGGTTTTAAGTCGCGCTTCGCGCGACCATTGCAATGACGGTTGATCTGTTGTTGTTGCTCCCACCACCCATAGAAGATGCTGCATGACCCCTCCCCGTCATGCAACATCTCCTGCAGAGTTGGACACAGACATGTGCAGCATTGGTGAACTCACAGCGCGACTCAATGCCCGTGACATTCTCGTTTTTGGTGGTCAAGTGCTCTGAATTTTGGATTTTCAACGCCATTGGTATCGGATGCTTGTTTGAAAGGAGCGTCTGTCAGGAAAATACAGATGATGCTGCGGCGGCACGTGTTGCAGGTGTTCCTGTTCGTGCGCGCATGCGTGCGCATCGTGGTGCCGGACGCGCTGCTCGGCGGCGTCGCCAACAGGCGGCGCCTCCTGCGCGTCGTGCGGCGTCTCGTCACGCTCGGGCGCTTCGAGACGCTCAGGGTCGGAGAGGTCATGCACGGGGTCAAGGTGAGAGAGGTCATGCACGGGGTCAAGGTGAGAGAGGTCACGCATGGGGTCAAGGTGAGAAAGGTCACGCATGGGGTCAAGGTGAGCACGTCGAGTGACCTGTGGTGCGGCCGAAATTCAAGCAAATCGTTCTCAGAGTGGCCCTACCCCTGGAGTGGCCCGTCTGACCACAGCCTGCACCCAGCCCTGGGTCTACACCGGTATCTTGTTCACGATGTCTGGAGCCATGCGCACAGTTGACCTCCTTTGTCGCAGGCGAGTTCGTGCGCGTGGCTGCGGGGCGAGCCCAACAAGGAGGCGGTGCTGACGCACGTGTTTCACTGGCTCGTGGAGGGGTTCGCGTGCGCCTTGCTCCGCGGATTCTTCTACGTGACCGACTCCGGCGCCTACCGCCACAGGTGCCTCTACATCCGCAAGAGGGCGTGGGCGGCGCTGCAGAGGGACGTCATCAGAGGTGCGTGTGTGTGTGTGTGTGTGTGTGTTTGCCCCTTGTTTCAGTCTGACGCTGTGTAAAACTCTGGTGTGTGTGTGTGGGTGCGTGTGTTGTCCAGACGGAGCAGTGGCGACACTAGGTCAGGTCATGGCGTGCGCGTATGTACGTGCGTGTATGTGTTTGCGCGCGCGCGTGCGTATGCTTGTGTGTGTGGTGTTTTGAGTGGTTTGTGTGTGTATGTGTGTGTGTGTGTGAGTAGTGTCACAACTTTGCATCAGAGTTGCAGTCACGAAACGTGGAGATGTTTGGTTCACATACTGATGTTGGTTTGGCAGGTTTTGTGGAGCGCGGGGTGTTTTCGCCGCTGACACGGGCGGAGGCGGAATCACGACTCGGTTGGGCGACGGGTCAGCTGGGCGGGGCGGACGCTGAGCAGGGCGGCGAGCAGGGCTGGGCGAAGGCTCGTCAATGCGAAAAGGACGCCGGGCGTGGCGGAACGGAGAGGATCATGGGCGGGGAGGAGGCCATACAGGGCGGCGGCGGAGGAGCAATGATCCCGGGCGGGGCGGAGGCTCGGCTGGGCGGGACGGCGCTGGGCGTCTGTCACCTCCGCTTCCTTCCCAAGTCAGCGACGGCGTTACGTCCCATCAGCAACTTGAGTCGGGCGCCGCCACCAGGCGTCGCGGAGGTGCGCGCGCACGCACCGTGTATGTGTGTGGGTGTGGGTGTGTGTGTGTAAGTGTGCGTGTGTGAAAGTGCACGAAAGTAAGGGATGTGTCTGTCTGTCTTTCTCACTGTGTGGTGCTTGCATTCTCATCAGACTGTTTCACCTGACACTCTTTCTCTGTCTGTCTGTCTGTCTGTCTCTCCGTCTGTCTGTCTGTCTGTCTGTCTGTCTGTCTGTCTGTCTGTCTGTCTGTCTCTCTCTCTCTCTCTCTCTCTCTCTCTGATGCCTTCACAGAACACTGCTGATTTGCACTTGTAAGCAAGACACTGAGAATTACAGTGAAAAATCAGTGACAGAATTTTGAGTCCTGCACTTTGCTGTATTTTATCATTCACTTCCGGTGTTGCAGAGGTCCACGATCAACAGGCAGCTGCGGAGCGTGCAGCAGCTGCTGGAGCTGGTGTGGGAGGCGGACCCGGGGCTGCTCGGCTCAGCCGTGTCGGGCGTGGACTCCGTCTACACCGCGTGGCGTCGCTTCGTGCTGTCCAGACGGCGCGGGGGCGACGCCAGGTCAGGTCACGGTGTGTGTGTGTGTGTGTGTGTGTGTATGTGCGTGGTCATGCGTGTGTGCGTGCTGTGTGTCTGCGTGCGTGTGATTTGCATCTTGCCCGCTGGAGTTGGGTCTTTCCTGTGCCATTCATGTGAATCTAATCCATGACACGACCACCACCCTCGCACTCACTCGGACTCCACCGGGTCTTACGAACAACAGTGTCACGTGGTATGCTCCACGCGTCTCGTTTCTCCCGCAGACCGCTGTACTTCGTAAAGCTGGACCTGCAGGGCTGCTTCGACTCCATAGACCGAGACAAGCTGTTTGAGATCGTGCAGGGCCTCGTGAGCAAGGTAAGGGAATCCCGAGACTTCGTTCATACGGCTTCACTTGCTGCTCCGGGCTCGGTGATCGCCTGGGTGGGGGGGGAGAGGGGCTGGCTGATCCCTGGGTGCGGGGGAGGAGAGGGACAAGCTGACCCCTGGGGTGGGGGAGGAGAGGGACAAGCTGACCCTTGGGGTGGGGGAGGCCAGAGCGAGGGGCTGACTGACCCACTGCCAGGGAACATCGTTTGCTTTCGCCTCTCAGGCGATGATGACACATAACTACGTCAAGGAAACTGAATGTTGGACTTAGATCATACGGTCGGCCTCAGTCCTGTTTGAAGGTGCACCTGGAGTGCATTTTTGGCGCCGTCTGCTGGTGTCACGTGACTTCTCTCTCCGCTGTAGGTGCAGAAGTACCTGCTGCGCAGGTACGTGACGGTCACGGTCTCCGAGCAGCGTCTGCGGCGTCAGTTCCGCGTTCACGCCGAGCTGCGCGCGCAGCGTCGCCCGGTAGCGAGGCTCGTGCACGACCTGACGGCGCAATCCGGCCTGAGGAACGCCGTCGTCGTGGATAAGGTGAGACGCGCGGCCTTATACCCAGAATGCACCGGGACGCATGTGATGAGGGTGGGAGGGGTGTTTTCGCTGTAAACTGCGCCGTGCTGAACGGGCTCTTGCGTCAGATGGGCAGATATCGTGCTGTGTCACAACGGGAATCCGAAGCAGTACGTGTGTGTGTGTGTGTGTGTGTGTGCGTGTGTGTGTGCGAGAGAGAGAGAGAGAGAGAGATAGAGAGAGAGAGAGAGAGAATGAGTGTGCGAGTGAGTGAGTGAGTGTGTGTATGTGTGTGTGTGCACTCGCATTTTCTTGGACGAGGCGTCTTCACAGTTCCAAGCGAATGTGTGTGATTGCACCTCCTGAAGCCTGTTCGCAGTTGTGCTTCTTCTGTAGGTTATGCACGACACTGGAGACCCGCGAGACGACATTGAGAAACTGCGCAGACATCTGTTCAACAACGTCGTCCAGGCAAGTCCCGCTGCCGACGTCTGTCTCACCAGTGCGTCGTGTTGCCATGGCAGCAGTTCTGTCAACGTGAACGCTGAGTGGGCACCTGTTGCTATGGACAGTGGGTTCTTGACAACGGGCAGACAGGGCACAACGGGTTTCAGAAATGACTTCATTCGTTCGTGCATCATGACCTGATGACCTGCACATGTGCAGCCGCCCTCTGGCGGTTCTATCTGTGACCCCTCTCTTGCAGGCGGGTGGGCGGTTCTATGTGTGACTTCTCTCTCCTTGCAGGCGGGTGGGCAGTTCTATGTGTGACTTCTCTCTCCTTGCAGGCGGGTGGGCAGTTCTATCTGTGACCCCTCTCTTGCAGGCGGGTGGGCAGTTCTATCTGTGACTCCTCTCTTGCAGGCAGGTGGGCAGTTCTATCTGTGACTTCTCCTCCCAGGTGGGTGGGCTGTTCTATTTGTGTCTTCTCTCCCCTTGCAGGTGGGTGGGCAGTTCTATGTGTGACTTCTCTCCCCTTCCAGGCGGGTGGGCTGTTCTATCTGTGACTTCTCTCCCTTTGCAGGTGGGTGGGCAGTTCTATGTGTGACTTCTCTCCCCTTGCAGGTGGGTGGGCAGTTCTATGTGTGACTTCTCTCCCCTTGCAGGTAGGTGGGCAGTTCTATGTGAAACTTCTCTCCCCTTGCAGGCGGGTGGGTGGTTCTATGTGTGACTTCTCTCCCCTTGCAGGCGGGTGGGCAGTTCTATGTGTGACTTCTCTCCCCTTGCAGGTGGGTGGGCAGTTCTATGTGAAACTTGTCTCCCCTTGCAGGCGGGTGGGCAGTTCTATGTGTGACTTCTCTCCCCTTGCAGGCGGGTGGGCAGTTCTATCTGCGGCAGCAGGGCATCTCGCAGGGCTCGGTCGTGTCTTCGCTTCTCTGCAACGTTTACTACGGAGCGATGGAGCGGAAATACCTGCTGCCCCTGCTGCGCAGTGAACACAGGTGAGAAGTGCGGAGTCTGCGCGGTGCTGTGGTTCAGGTGATGATTGGGAAAATCTCCAGTGGATACCAGGATTTGTTTTTCGGGGGGGGGGGGCGACCTTAGGCCCCGCCAACCATGAAGCGAAGCCTCAGCGTGTGTTGTGTCAGGGGTTCTGATGGTTGAGCCTTCTCCAGTGGATCCAGGATTTGGCGGGGGGGGGACCTCTGGCTCCGCCTACACTTGGCCCTCTGAAGCTGAAGATTGGTTGTGGGGGGGGGGGGAGGGGTGTTTGGGGTCAGGTCCGAGCGACGAGTCAGAGGCGCGTTCCGAGGGCTAGTGTGTGTGTGTGCGTGTGTGTGTGTGTGTGTGTGTGTGTGTGTATGTGTGTGTGGAGTGTTTCTGACCCTGGTGTTTGTGCGACTTCAGGGAGGATGAGCTGGTCCTGCGGCAGGTGGACGACTTCTTCTTCGTGACGCCGCATCGCCACCGCGCCGCGTCGTTCGCCGAGACGCTGCTCAGAGGTACGAGACACCACCAGGGGCGCGTCCGGGGCTGGTGTGTGTGTGTGCGTGCGTGTGTGTGTGCGTGCGTGCGTGCGTGCGTGCGTGCGTGTGTTGGGGGGGGGGGGTCCTCGCGTTTCTGTGTGTTTATGTGTCGGTCCTCACGTTTGTGTGTGTGTGTGTGTGTGTGTCTGGGGACAAAAAGGCGCTTGAGACGCAAACCAGTGGAGGAGCAGTTCAAACGTTGTTTCTTTCGGGAGTTGGGGCGTCCAGAAGTACTTCATTTAATTTCATAAAAACGCAGCTGGCTGCTCTCAGTGAAGATCCTGCACGCATACCCCTGTCACTACGCTCAAACTTGACTCTTTCTTGAAGGGATTCCCGAATTCCGCTGCGCAGTGAACGAGGAGAAAACGCTGACGAACTTCTCGCTGCCAAACCACCCGAGGGCGCTGCAGCTCTCTGAGCAGGGTGAGGCACGTGCACAAGGTTAGTGTAGTGCACACGGTGAGGCCTGGTACACACGGTGAGGCCTGGTACACAGGGTGAGGTCTGGTACACATGGTGAGGTCTGGTACACATGGTGAGGTCTGGTACACATGGTGAGGCCTGGTACACAGGGTGAGGTCTGGTACACACGGTGAGGTCTGGTACACATGGTGAGGTCTGGTACACATGGTGAGGTCTGGTACACACGGTGGTGCAGGCTTATTTCTACCACGATAGATACATGTACAGTACAGGTGGCACTCTGGTCGAATCCCCCAAATCACAAATTCAGGTGTACAATTTGTACTCGTGAAGCTGTTCTCGTGAGCAGCCTCATCAGAGAGTGGGTAAGAACTTATGAGATTGACTCCACACAATCGTATCTGTACTGGACCACGTAACACGCAGCGACACGCAGCGTCACGTAACACGTAGTGTCACGTAACATGCAGCATCACGTAACATGCAGCATCACATAACATGCAGCATGACGTAACATGCAGCATGACGTAACATGCAGCATGACGTAACATGCAGTGTCATGTAACATGCAGTGTCATGTAACATGTAGTGTCATGTAACACGCAGCATCACATAACATGTAGCATCACATAACATGCAGTGTCATGTAACATGCAGCATCACGTAACATGCAGCATCACATAACACGCAGTGTCACGTAACATGTAGCATCACGTAACATGCAGCATCATGTAACACATAGCTCACATAACACGCAGCATCACATAACATGCAGTGTCATGTAACATGTAGCATCACATAACATGCAGCATCATGTAACACATAGCATCATGTAACGCAGCATCATGTAACATGCAGTGTCATGTAACACAACATCATGTAACACACAGCATCATGTAACACGCAGCACCATGTAACACACAGCATCACATAACACGCAGCATCACATAACATGTAGCATCATGTAACACGCAGCATCATGTAACACGCAGCATCATGTAACACACAGCATCACATAACACGCAGCATCACATAACATGTAGCATCATGTAACATGCAGCATCATGTAACACGCAGTGTCACATAACATGCAGTGTCATGTAACATGTAGCATCACATAACATGCAACATCATGTAACACGCAGCGTCATGTAACATGTAGCATCACATAACATGCAGCATCATGTAACACGCAGTGTCATGTAACATGTAGCATCACATAACACGCAGCGTCATGTAACACATAGCTCACATAACACGCAGCATCACATAACATGCAGTGTCATGTAACATGTAGCATCACATAACATGCAGCATCATGTAACACGCAGTGTCATGTAACATGTAGCATCACATAACACGCAGCGTCTCTTCCCTCTGTTTCAGCGTGGTTTCCATGGTGCGGCTTCCTCTTCAACACGGAGACGCTCGACGTGGCGCTGGACCACTGCCGACACGTCGGGATCGGTGCGTGACGTCAGTGCGCTGTCTCGGGTGCTGGGGTCGGGTTCACGCTGGATGCGCCAGGTGTCGCGCCCCTGCACAATTGGGAGTTTAAACACGATGCTTGAAATTTTGATTTTTTTTGCATATTTTGATTTTTCCATATTTTGGAAGTGCTTCTGCCTTTGCAAAACATTGTTGAACAAAAGTGACCAAGAACCAGGGTTTCTCAATGAGAATTTGCCCGTGTAAGAGGGTCTGAAGTTGACGCGATGTTGAAGTTTCCTCAACAAACGTCACTAGTTAAACTCACTATTGGCGTATCCAGCGCCACCAAGCGGTGTTTTCGTGTTGGCCAAGGAAGGAACGCTCTTGTCGCTAATGTGTCGTGTCCCTGTCCAATGTCAAACCCAGCGCAAACTCGCGGCCTTGTGCCCCCTGGTGACCGCCAGTATGTCTGCACCTGGGTTTGATCCTGTACGTGAGGCTGAGGTGGGAGGGGGGACGTTTGGGGGACGAGCCGTCCCATACCAACCCCGCGCATGCGCAGCCGGTTCAGCGACGCATTTCCGTACAGGATGTGCACGTTTGCTGTGGAGAATTCGTGATAGAACTTGCAAGATTTTGTGCTCGTCCCTCTGTACGTTACTGCAGCGAGTTTTACCCTTTTTGTCATTGGGTACACCCATCAAACACGTCTGTCTGTTGCTGCGGCGTAAGTGACGCGTCATGACGTGTTTTCAGGCGTCGGCGACAAGGTGACGTTCAGCGTGGGACAGCGGCCGGGTGCGCAGCTCAGACGCAGTATGCTCAGGTACTGACAGTATGCTCCTGTACTGACAGTTGACAGTATGCTCCTGTACTGACAGTATGCTCCTGTACTGACAGTATGCTCCTGTACTGACAGTATGCTCCTGTACTGACAGTATGCTCAGGTACTGACAGTATGCTCAGGTACTGACGCCGCTCTCACAGCGCAGCGTCTGCGTCACGGCGGTTCGTGGACGCTCCCGTGCCGCTTGCTGACATGGCATCCAGGGATTGACTTTGGCCCTGTTCGATTGAGGACCAGAAGGAACCAGAACCAGATCATTCTCATCGCCTTTTGGTTGGTAACTTGCCAGAAGCAATCAAGGGACGCGTTTTTCTGGTTCTGGTTCGTTGTTGTTAGTTGTTGCACAATATTACTCGTGCGGTTCTTCTTCACCAGGTGGTTACAGCCGAAGCGGCAGCTGATCCTGCTCGACGTGACGCTCAACACGACGCGCACCGCGCGACGCAACGCTCTCAAGCTCTTCCTGCTCAGCGCCGCGCGCATGCGTCACTGCGTCGCGCGTCTACCCAGCACACACCGCGCCGACAACAACCCTGCGTTCTTCCTCGGTCAGTCTCAGCTGCGTTCGATTCAGCGACCCAAACATCCAGGCCAGAGGCGTCTACGCTGGACTGGTGGTAGCGGCCACACGAGGGGGTTTCGACTTGTCGCAGTGTCCGCTTCGGTCAATGACCTTCCGTTCTATGTATCGCTCGTGAGACTGAGGACATTTGTTCTTGTTTGAGCCGGTCAGACGCAAAAGCATTGGGGCCAAGGCACCAAAGAGTACCGAATCTGCGGTTAAATTGTTGGGTTTCAGTGATAAGCGGAACCAAAGCAGCAGTTTCAAAGGTCCAGTCACTCAACCGGAAATCGCCACCTCCGAAGAAAACACGCCTGCGTCCCACCCAATTCAAATGCGTCTCAAATTTGTCCAAATGAGTCAAAAAATAGGCCGACAGGCCTCGCATGATTTGCGGTCAATAGTCCGGACAAGAGCACTTGGAATATTGCCAGGTTTCAAAGTACTGGTGCCTTATCCTTGACCAAGAACAAATCTACAGAGCAAATATGAACACAATTATGCACCATTTTCATGGAGAAACTGCTGTACACAACAAAGGGTAAAGGATGCCTATTGTGCTTCGCTCTTGACCGGTACCAGGCGCAAATCACGAAAAAAAAAATTCGGTCTGTTGCAGGATTGATCGTGAAGTTGCCGCTGCTACTCAGGAACCAGGTGGCGCTCAAAGCAAAGCAGGTACGTATCGCGTCGTGAGGCGTTCCCGTCAGCGATCCGCGTCGTCGTTCACTTCCGGTTCCGTTTCCCTCCCAGATCGAGGGTAGATTTACGCGCACAGTTCTGCGCAACGTCAAGTGTGGGATTTTCGAGCAAACTTGAGACCCCCAACCCACCCCCTGTGTGTATGTCACCATAAACCTATCTTGTCGCCTTGGAAACACGCCATGCGTGGCTGCAGGACAAATGGTTGCCTCGCGACGAATCCAGGGTGACGTTTCCATGTCAACAGCGCCTTCTCGCCGCGGCAAACTCTTTGCACACACCCTGGAAACAGCAGGCTGAGGTTGCATGCACACGCTCTTTGCAGCTGGGGACGGATACAGACGCACTGCTCGACCTGTGGCAGCTCAAGTGGCTGTGCGCATGCGCGTTCGAGGCGACGCTGCGCGCGCACCAGGGTCAGTGGGCGGCGGTGCTGCGGGCAATGCGGCGGGTGCGGGCGGTGGCGGCGCGGCGCGTCGACCCGGAGACGCTCGAGCAGCTGCGCGGCGTCGTCACGGGGAACGCCGTCACGTTCAACCAGGTACGTACCAAAACGTTTTGTGGTGCTGACTTCATGTAGAGCTGCGGCAAGCTTGCTGCATTCTGCATTTTGTTGGGCGGCGTCAAAATTTAACATGACGCCCAATGTGATGCAGGTTGCTTACCACAGATAATTGGTGCGAACTGATTCTTGACCTGTCGCAAAACGCAGACGCAAAACGCAGCTCTTTTTGAATCCAGCTAAACACGGCAGCATTGACGTCATGATGCTGGTGGAGGGAGGGCGCTTACGACACTGAACTTTCCGACACATTCTGCAGTTCTCGCACGGAAAGCTTCACACTCGGGTGACGTCGCGTTTGTGATGGTGTGAGAAACATGGTGAGGGGAAGACGAACACGCCACCGAGCCTTCATCCTGCTGAGTGAGGGAATCTGTTCCACAAAAAGCCGCCGAGACTGAGTATTCCTGAGTTTTCAGTGTGTCCAGTGGAGCCTGTGTGGCGTGCTGACTGTTTGAGGCTCTGAGTGTCGGCCATGCAAGACGTGACCGATCAGGGTTTGCTGAGATCAGACACCTGAGGAATTCTGCGCAACAATGGACACTCTGTCTGTTGCGCGTGCTTCTTCTCGGAGGAACACAAAATGTGCAACTTGTTTTTGGAAAACAAGAGCACAGGTTCACATCATTCAGAATTTGTGTTCGCCGAAACTTTTGTGTCTGTCTGTCAACAGAGAAGCGAGTGAAGTCTGGAGAAGTGTCCAACGCATTGAACCTCACACACAGCAGAACCAAGAGTCTGTTGAGGACGATTCGGCCACGAAATGGACTCGTCAAGGACACCATGTGTCACGCAGTCTGATGAACATGTGTACAAACAAGTGTTCCACAAAGGACATCAGTGTACACGTTTCCCAGACAGACTTACCGTATCCACCCGTGTATGAGACGCACCTTTTTGTCCCAAAATTGAGTACCAAAACTAGGGGTGCGACTCAAACACAGATATGAGATTGCTAAATTTTCAACCTGATACTAGAAAATCAAGGCAAAAGTTGGGGTGTGTCTTGTGCATGGGCGCGACTTACACACGGGTGAATACGGTACAGATCGTTTCAGAAGAAAGTGAAACAGATTTCTTTGAGATGAGGACACAAAGGAAACCAATTTGTTCGTCGAACACTGAGAACCCGACATCTTGCAGAGGAAGTGGTGGTTGTCTGTCTCTGGTTGTTGACTGAACTGCAGTGGGATCGGGGGATGCCATGTTGTTTGAGCCAGATGACAAACGGTTCGAACCGTCAGGAAATGTTCGCGATTCAGGGTAAAATTCGTGATGTTTTGAGCTCGCTGCTGACCGATGCCGCAGGCTTGGTGCATCGGGAAGGTGGAAATCTTGACCGAAACTGATGACCACTGGGTGAGAGGCATTTGTTTTGGTGTTGATGTATCGAAGCGTCTGAACCACCAACACGGACACGGGCCTGTTTCACACCAGATGAGTCTCATGTGAATTGCCTGGACGCTGCGGCTGGGTTGAAGCAGTACGCGCCACCCGTTGCACCCTGTGTGAACTTGGCTCACGCACGACGCGTCCAGTGTGAAGCTGTACCCGTGAGCCTTTGCGGGACTCAATGCCACGTGTGCTTGTTGTATCAACGCCTTTGTGCTTTTGTGTCATCTGCAGTTGAAGCAGACAATTGTGGTTGTGTTTTTTTTTTTTTCTTCGATTCAAACTTCCTTTGTGTGCTGCGTGTGGCGGAACAGCTGGAGGAACGTCAGTAAGAGCAACTCCATCTCAGAGCGTTTATCGCTCGAGACGCAGCTCGCACTGCGGTGTCGGTTGTAATGGGTTGAGTGAATCGGTCTGCAGATCTTAATTGCGGTGGGCTTGTTGTCAGAGCACCGCGGTACGGAGCTGTCCCGCTGCCATGCGAAGGAAACGGATGTTTGAATGGAGACAGGTTGTGGGAAATTTTGAAGGAAAATGAACTTTTTGAATCGAATGTGACTGTGAAACGAGTCCGTCCTGCCCCTGCTGTTGGGGAAGCAGTTTGACCAAGAGAACGTGAAGGAAGACGCATTGATGTGTGAGCAGATTTTGCCTTTTTCATTGTAACAAAATTTGCAGATATACGCAAAAGTTCGTTTTCCTGTGGGAGATGTTTACAAAGTTGCGTGCACAACGTGGGGGTCGGGCCCCACCAGCAAATCCTGAAATCCATGCTGCTGGCCGCCTGGTGTGGATCTGACACACGAGCAACCAAGTGTTTGGTCAGCCGGTTGAGACCAGCACCGGTGCAGGGTCCGCAGGATAAAAAGAATAAAGAGAAATGAAGGAATAAAATTGGACACGTGCGGCGAGTCTCCGCCTCCCCCCCCCCCCGCCCGCGCGCTCTGTCAGGCCCACTCATTACCCAGGCGCGAAGCCGCTTTTTGTCTCCCAGCCAGGCACTGAGGAGGTTCCCACCACCAAGCCGAACTCAAAACTGCCTTTCAAATTTAATTACTCCAGCGAGCCTCGGGAAAAAATGGCTGTTGTCAGTGTTCAAGCAGCGGCAATAATTCTTTGATGGTTTGAGAAATTTAAGCTCTGCATGTTTTGAGAAGCTGGATTGTGTATTTTTTTGGGAGACGTGTTTCATGTTGAATGAAAATTGCGAAGGTTTTGTGCTGGGGCCGTGTATAACCTGCAAATTGGGGTGCCTTGACTAGGATAATTTTGAGTGGCGTACTTCTGTCCAAGTTCTGATGCTGAGCATCAAAGCATCAAGAATTATAAAAGGGGCAATGGTGGGAAACGCACATCAACACTGGGTCGTTCCTTTCCTAGAGAAGCAGAACAGCCCAGCCTATGAATGCTGCAGGAACATCTGCCTCGATGGGATGAATCCTCTACCTTGGACGGGCACCTTATAGCCACGCACAGTACAGTGCGGGCCGTACATCCGAGAGAAGGGCTCTCGTAGGTTGGATCAAAC
>JAAUXT010066681.1_pt1 | contig 32723 bp, 36 predicted proteins | sample 7278171 | NCBI WGS metagenome assembly JAAUXT01 (sample SAMN14350112, study PRJNA611818) | marine sediment metagenome | isolation source: surface marine sediment (1.8m) | place: French Polynesia: Moorea | collected 2018-08
ACAAAAGAAATGACCGTTATTTTCCTTTGTTCCCACTATGGAGCACTAGGCCTCTGGACCAATCAGAAGGCTGGATTTTGAATTCTAGACCAATCAGAGGCCTTCCCGCCCTCATTATCTCTGCCCCATAGTGGGGGGCTCTTCTCTGCAGGCTTCTCTTGTTGTACGAGTATCTTGGACACAACACAAACACGCAGCAAACCAGATACTGCCCAACGTTGCACAAAACATGAAAACATAAATGTGACAAGTAACGCACGCGTACAGAACGATACTGACGCACACCGAGGTGCGACCGCGTGGATACCCAAGGGCGTAACAATAAACCGAGTCACCCGTCTCCAAATATCGATCCTGGAAGAGATATTGTAGTCAACACCTTTCACAACAATGGACAGAGAAAGGAACGTTGAATATTAATTGTCTGGTATTATGCGACTTGTTATGAGCACAAGTAGGGATCGTGTGGATCAGTGTTTCTTTGATCCCAGTGTTCTTTGATCCCTGTAAGACGACATTCGCCATTAAAGTGTTTTGGTGAATTGCACTTATTCTGGATCATATCAGGTGTCGAAATCTGGACGAAATGCTACAAAGTCTTGCTTGAACAGTGTTTCTAATTGGATATGTGAAACCTGTATGGTCAGATCTTCAGTCACTCTCTTTGTTCCTCTTGTAGAAAACTCAAATAATCACCACAAACAACGGCCGAAAGTGAATTGATGTGGCTCTCTGAAAGAATTTTCTTTGTGTCATACTTTCATTCTCATTCTTATCCTACGAAACTTTCCTTTCCCACAGGAGACAGGAAGTACTTTTTGTCAGCTGTTTTCCGTATTCATTTTACAATGCTGAAATTCTTGACACGCACTGGATTCAACTTGAGTCCAAAAGGACTGTTACATTTGGGGTCAATCTTATGCTGTCAAGTAACTTGCCCCGATGTTTTTGCTCAGTTTACCAAATGAGCAAAGCAAAAAGAAGAAAACACATAGGAAAATATTGACCGTGGTTGATAATAACAAAAGCTTTTTTAGTTTGAATGGGAATAATTTCTTATGTACGTCTTGTGCAAAGAGAACGGGTTATTCAAATGTACTCGCATCCATTCATGGCCTTGAATAGGAGTAACTGCATCCTACACACACAATCTCCGCCGAAGTACTTGAGTAACACAAACACGAAGTATTCACCCATTCATCCTTTCTTCTGGGGACTATTAACGAAAACTGTATGTTTAACTGTTGTGGCAGGTGTCTTGTTTTCAAAAGGAAACAGAGGATTTAAAAAGGTCAAAATAGTTGTAATGTTGACTGAGGGGACAGGATTGAATAACCCGGATGAATGGGGAGGCCTCCAGCGCATTGTGCCCAGGTACAGTTTTGTCATGGGCCTTCACCACCGCACACAATCTACTCAAAGCTTGATATGGGAAGACTTGAGTGCTAGTCAACAGTATTTGCATTTTCTTTTGTTCTTGACTGAAAGAACCATGGCTATGTGTTGACACTGTGTAGAAATTCTGCTCAGCATGAGTGTTGTGATGTCCACAACACTGGTCTAAAGATTCCCCAGCAACACGAGCTTTGAGAAATGCACCAAAAAGTAAAACGTGTTTTGTTCGTGACTTTGTTCAGTTCTGTTCAGCAGATCCCGGGAAACAAGTGTGTCTGTCCCCTTGACCACCGATTTTTGGCCGCCACACACACACAATAAAAAGTTTTTGCTTGCTTCCTGATTGTGCACGTACCAAACATTTCACAAGTGAACATCGGAAGTTCTTCTTTAAACATCTTGCTTGTTGAGTGGACTACAGTGTGTCAACATCTGTGGTCTTTTCTGTTTGAAATGTTCCAAAACAGAAAAAAAATCAACGAAGGTTGCAGTCACAAACAAGAGAACATGATCAAGAGAGTTGGCTCTGCCTGATGAGAAAATTACATTTCCAGACACCTTTTTTCTTGGCTGCGAGAAAACGGGAAAATATTTCAATTGTGCTTTCATTTCCGCAATCTTCGGTGCTTGTTGGACAAGGTGCGGGGAAGAGGCAAGTTCACTATTTTGGAGGGAGAGGGAGAGGTTGACGACAATGAAATTTTTAGTCATTTCTCAATCAGTGTTTTATTCTTTGCTGGTACTTTGACCGAAGTTTTCCCTTTTCGTGCGAGCGGGCAACCGCGCAAATGATAGATCAGATCTGCAACTCGGGTTCTGCTTCCACCTGGCGGCCTATCAAGGAACTACTTCTGCGAGCAGCATGCACTTTGAGCTTGAATCACATGGAACTTGGTCCAGATTGTTCTTGTTCCAAACAATTGATCACCAATATGTCACATCCGCACAAGCATCCGACAATATGAAAAACAAACAAAACTTTTAATTTGTCTGGTTCTTCTGTTTTAACTTCTACTTTGTGGTCCAGTCTGTTCGGTCGTGTTTTTTGACTGAATGGTAGAGAATACATTGTATAAAAATGGAAGTGAGTCTGTTTGGTCGTCTGAACGTACTGACAGATAGGAAAACCAACCACCTTTGAAACACGCGCACGCACACATTAAAATGGCAAATGGTTCTTGTGAAAGGGAAGCAGCGAACGCGCGCGTGAATTCGCACGTGGCCGAGGATCAAGAGTTCTTGAAACTGTATCACAAGCTGCACGTTATATGTGTTGGCATCAAGGACCTTTTGCGATTCTTCCAGCAGACCATAGATCTTCAAAAAGTTTTCAAAGACGCGACGAATGTCGTCCTACGATTCCTGATGTTTTCTTCGGAAGCAACAGAAAAGACAAATTTACGATCACTGGGATTTGTCGGTGCGACACACACACACACACACACACACACACACACACACACACACACACACACAAAGAAGATAAGTTTGTGTGATGTATTTCCAAGAGAGATTTCGACACAAATACTTTTTGCCAACACTGCATGCTGACCACCATGCATTTGTCAAATTGACTTGGGTGCCGTGTTTTTGGAAGCTTTGTTTCAGTGGCATCCGCAATTGTCGTGGTTTTAGAAATGGTGTCAACACAAACACCTTCGAACGAATTAGTTGCAGATTACATCTGGATAATTTCAACAGCGCACAACTTCAGTGAGAAAGGCACGTGCAAATTCCAGGCAGCATCTCATTTGTTTGAGAACCAATGCTCTCCGCGCTTACAACATGAATGGGGAGCCAATGGAACGAATGGACGGTGTGAAAAGGGCGGGAGGAGCTTGCCTCACAGGGCCTTATTCGTCGCAATTGCGATGAAAGGCTTTTCACGGCTGCCTGAGTACTTGTATTATCGCTCAATGATTGAGAGCATTAAGAGCTCATTTAGGTGCTATTCATTGCAGTGTGACTTGACTCGCAGCCGTGAGAAGGTGAGACCCCGGGCTGCATAAAACAACTGTTACCTGTTCAGGTGTGTGCGCGACGTTCGACTCAAACCTCCCCGCGAGATTTCACGCCTTCTTCGCGTCGCATCAATCCTTGACGACAGCTTTGACCTCAACAGCTGGAATAAATACAGGACCGCAGCGCATTGCTGAAAGAAGCCAAGAACTTTTGGAGCTCGGATCTTTGGATGACTCTGCACACGATGTCGTACAGCCCGCCCCGCCGCAGCCCGTCCCCGCTCGACCTCGGGTCGGGAGACGCCGGCACAGACTCAGGGTCGCCCGGCTCGGGCAGCGGCGCCGACCACGTGAAGCGCCCGATGAACGCCTTCATGGTCTGGAGCAGGGGGCAGCGCAGGAAGATGGCGCAGGTGAGTCTTCTTTCCAGTTTTGTTCACTGAAACACACTCTTTTGTCAGCAAGGGTTCGATGGCAATTCTGTCAAACTTTGCTCAATCACACTGCCTTTGTGCTAGATTCGTGTAAAATTAGTTGAAAACCTGACGTGTGACAAAACATTGACGAGTGCAGTCTGAAAGAAAACGAACCGTTCAACACCAGTTGCTCCCAAGGGCTGCAATAGCGAATCCCGAAGTCAAACCTGTGCAGAGTTTTGTGTCGACTTTGTTGAAACAAGCAAATTGCACTACAGCGTTTGGTCTGAGGTTGACGAACTCTGCAACCCCCCTTTTTACCAAAGTGACAACCTTCATCCTTTGAGCAAATAGATCTGAGGTCACCGGTGAGGAAGAAATGCTGACTGTGAAACATGTTGCCAGCAAACTCAGAAGGTGGTTGGTTTCTTCTACAAGATTTTCTTTCTTCTCTCTTCAAAGGAGAATCCGAAGATGCACAATTCTGAGATCAGCAAGAGACTGGGAGCTGAATGGAAACTACTCAGCGAAGAAGAGAAAAGGCCTTTCATAGACGAAGCCAAGAGGCTCAGGGCTCTCCACATGAAGGTAAGAGGCAACACAGTCGAGGTTCTGAACCAGCCCGGCAATTACAAGCACACGAGAACCAGCTTTTGTGTACATTTGTTCCGCTTGTGTATTTTCAAAAGACAACAGCAGTGTGAAATTTGTCAAAAGGGGCGGGGGCAGAAAGCGGCCCAGGGAGGCCAAGGGGTTGGGGCCGGACCCCAGATTGGGCCCCACGTCTGTTCATGCACGTGTTTTTGTGCGCACATTTTGAAACGCAAGCTACTTTGTTGTACGTGCGCAAAAATTGCTACCCTCACTGATGAAGATCGGGACCAAAGTTTGCACCCCAAGAACAAGTCAGACGGATCGCAATAAAATGTGCACAATCCCGCAGTTTCATTGAACTGCCACAAATCCCAGAGAACCCGCTCTCTACCGGACAATAATTTTTTGACCAAATTGAAGAAGAAAACAAGATTGTTTGAAAGGGCGGCTTTGAAGATAAACTCCACTCAGATGAAACGTGTGCACGATGCCTCCCAACTCATAATTTGCCGAAATCGAGTTGTTTCATGAAACATCAAAGTTTTGTTTGGATCATACGAGTTCCTGGTACAGATGTTCGATGAAACTGTGTATCATCAGGCAGGCTGCGATATTGTTCAGCTGCTCTGTTCATAAAAAAGCATTGTGCAAATTCAACAAAGGAAACAATTGCGCGTGTGAAAGCTGAAGACAAAACCTGGTGATCATGCTTTGTCCGGTGGAACAACTCACTGGGAAATAAACCTTTTCACGGAAACAAAGCTTGCATCAAGGTGGAAATTAGATAACCGACAAGATAAAAACATATCACTAGACGCTGCTGTTTAGTTATGGTTTCTTCACACTTGTTACAAATTTTTGAAAGCAATTTTTCGCCATGAATATCTTCAATGAAGGAAAACCGATTTGGCTTTGCTGCGAAGCTGTGTAATTGTCTTCTTCATTGAACGACATTCAGAAGAACAGCTTTGCACGAGAATATCACATTTCACCATCAAGCAACGATTCTCACCTTCATTGAACAAGTGAGAACTATCTTCCAGTTGATTGGCAAAACCGTTTGATTGTATGATTGCAGGAGCATCCGGACTACAAGTACAGACCCAGAAGAAAGCCGAAGAACCTTCTGAAGAAAGACAAATATGCCTTTCCAATACCAATGTTTCCTGGCATGCCTGGACCTTACGGACCTTCTTACCCAGGAAGCTTCTCCCATATGTTCCCTGGGTCAGCAGGCTTGCCCGGCCTCGGTCTGCCAGGGACACTGGGTTCAGCAGCTGAGAGCCTTGCAGCAGCTGCCAATGAGAAAGCCAGGGCCTTTCTCCCTCCATCTGCGAGCGCGCCCCATTACCCTGGGCTCGAGTCCTCTGCAGGGAAGCTGTCGGACTCAATAGCACAACGAGCCGCAGAGCTGAGCAGTTATCCGTACCCTGCGCCCGGGATGGGTAGCTTCCTGCCTTCCTCTGCTCACGCCTCCGCCCACGCCTCTGCCCTGGCCTCCCTGCACGGTCAGCACTTGGCTGGACTCGCCGCTCAGTACCCGCTGCCCCCGAGCTACATGCCGCCCGTCTCATCAGGTGGTTCCCCGCCCTCCGCCTCCTCCTCAGACATTCACCGACCCGTCGCCTACGTGCTCGTCAAACCCGAGGACCACTATAGATCGCACGTGCCTGGCGCTGTTATTTGAATCAATAGATGTTGGTTGTAAGTTTGATTGTCTCATGCTGGCAGTTTGATTTATTTTGGCAGAACGCAAGATCTGTCCGGGCCGCTTCGGGTTGTGAAAACTCTCTGCCCAGGCAGAAGAAAGAATGTTTGTCTTTCCTTTGGCTCTGGTGTAACTCCTGTGATCCAGCAACTTATTGAAATTTGCTGTGTGTCGGACGGCTGCTGACAATTTCTAATGTTGAAAGCACAAAATACGTATTCAGCCTTTGCACACAAAACTTGCCTTTCAATATCACGAAAACCAAGGGGTGGCACCCGTACGCCACCAAAAACCCAACACGTTTGCTGCCGCTGGTCGGTTTGAGCGTTTTTCTGAAGCGCCCACCAACACAGACTGGACGTCAGCTCGGAAATTGAGTGAGAATCTCTAACCACGACACCAACGACCCCATGCAATGGAAGAAAGCCGTTTCCGTCGACGTCCTGTTGTTTGTGTGAACTTTCTTGGTGTTCACCTCTTGAGAAGTGGCCCTCTTTATTTCTGCATTTTGCATGATCTTGATTGGTATAGGGTTGGATTTGGTGGACTCGCGCAATTCCACCACAGACAAAGCCGCACTCAGACCGCATGCTCGTGTGAGTGGCTTGAAGCGCAAATGTGTGGCGATGTTGGGTAAATGCTTTGTAAGATATTTCGCAAATCGACAAGATGCACCATGTTCAATCATCGCGTCCAAAGTACGTACCTCACCACACGTCAAGTTGGAATTGTGTTCTGTTCTATGGGGTTAGTGAACACTGAATTACCGTGAATGTAGACTCTGAGGATTGCAAACAGATTTAAGCGTTCGCGAATCTGTAGAGTTTGCTCATACACACGGAGTTTCAGATAGCCTTGTGTGCGAATTTTTCTCGACACAGTTGTTTGAATTTGCACGACTTCGAAGCAATCTTCTGCAATGTTGAACATTTCTTCGCTGTTCAATGAAAATTTCATGTTTTGTTTTGCGCGGATTTATCCACGTGCTTTGTTGTACATTAATTTTTCCATGCAATAAATTTCAGCAACTTTGTGTTTGTTCAAGCAAATTTTCTCGTTTAATTTATTCCTTCAACACGTAAAAAAATCATTCGACCAGCTTAGTTTTTCGTGTGCGGACGCCACACCGTTCGTTCTTACTCGTGGAGGTTGGTTCCTCATACAGCGGTGAACACAGCGGGAGAACTCGCGATCAAGAGCGCCTTGCTTTCTGAAAACAGATCTGCTTGTTGAAGTAACATCTTGCACCTTGGTGCACGAAGCAGACGACAGTACATCGACCTGAATAAAAGGGTTCAGAAAAAAGTTCAACAAATTGAAAAAGCTGAACTGATGACGGTTGAAAGCATTTTTTTTTTTGTATTGAGGTGTACGGAAAAGAATTGCTGATGAATGTAAATGCGGCACAAAAGGCTTTTAAATGATTATTGCGCTGAAATAAAAGGAAGGAATAACAGGCAGCGGCAGCAGATGTATATGAGCCAAACAAAGCACGTTTTATCCCATGTTTTGTTGCGGATATAACACATTGTTCAGGGATCACAGGATTGCTATGCGATGCACAATGAACGTTTGCACAATGGATTCGCTCAATATTTCCGCTTGGCACAAAATGAAAACTGAGTCTCGGTTTTCAAACGCGTTTCAAAGTCCCGTTGGTGCTGCAGATGTCTGGAGAGCAGTGAAATATCCAATTGAGAGCTGCAGCCGTTGCGACAGTGCAAACAGCCAAACACACCTCCCCTTTTACACCAACAATTATCTACCAGTCAATTCTATTATTGCCATCACGGACTCAATTCAATAAGCACAATGCAGCTTTGTGCTGTTTTAATGTGTACCTTCTTCTTCTGTTAAAAGCTGGTCAACAATGATGAAAAATTCAATACATTTCAAAGGGTTCTAAGAAGCTCACAAATCCGCACTGCACCAAACCCAATCATTTCTTTTGATTTTCTTTCTCTTTTGTTTCGCTGGAGCTTTCAAAATCACTTTATTCTGCTGAGATCAATTGTGTGTTTCATCCGACGGACCAGCAACCATGTCACGAGGTGAAAATTCACAAAGAAACGCGATTGATTTTGTCACCTGCTGAACAGTTTGGCAGTGTGCGCCCGTGAAACCCTCCAGTTGAGTAAGAAGTGGTTTGTTCACGCGAAACATTTTCATTCAAGCCGTGAAGTGTAAAGCAACTGATTCTGTTCAGAATATTTAGTTCCTGAAGAATCATCGATCTCGCAAACAAGGCGATCTTCGCTGTGTGAAGCGATCAGTCACACTGCAGAACACTGGGAGGGCCCCCCATCATGGTCTTTGAATTTGGACTCAAAATCTGAAAAAAGTGCTGAATTTCATGATCGTGTGACATGAGAACTGAAAAAGGCGGCGGTCAAACAAATCACAGAACAATTCATTTTGGACAACAGAAACATCTCTCTACTACGGGCTGTGCTCATGAAGGGGAAAAGAAGATTCTCTCGGTTGCAGAAAAATGTTGTCTCATTTGCCATTTCGATCTTTCTGGCTTGCTTGAGTGTTGTTTGTAATTCAGGGTTGGGTAGTTCAGGTGTCGGTGATTTTGTCCCTCCTGTCTCCTGTCAACGCTCTGTGATAAGTCACAGAAAAATGGAAAAACCATTCACAGTTTTTGTATCAGACAGATCCTCGTCTGAACGCAAGGTCTTGTGTCAACTATTTTCGTTAGACGTTGTTTGTTTGTGTGTGCGTGTGGTAAGCGTATGTGTGGTATGCGTGTGTGTGGTATGTGGTATAAGTTGTGCACATGCAGAGGTGTAAAGTTGGTGAAGGAAGCCGTGTTACCCAAGACGAAAAAGACCCTGGAATTCTCGCCCGAGGTCATTCCTTGGATCTGGCAAGCAACCAGCTTGGTGTGAAACGTTCTTTAAATTATGTATGTAATCAATCTAATATGTTTCACGGGAGATAAATTGAATGGAAGCGTATTGTTCATTTTGTCACTGCCTGACAATATGAAAAGATAGGATAAACCCAATGATATGCTAATCTTTTGTTGAAATGTATTGTTGCTCTTTTCCTGGCAAAAAAAACACTCATCAGAAACGTTGGGTTGGTCCTTTGTGTTGGTCCACATCTTGCAAGGTGAGTGATTATTTATTCAGAACCTATCTGTTGGAAGTTTCGTGAAGTTTTGCTGTGGTTTGTTGCAATTAATGCAGCAACGCTGCCAAATTTTCATCAAATATTACACAAAGCATTCTTTTGTTGTTTCTCGCAGCTATCAATAGTTTTGTACATCAACTGGTTCACTTTATTTCTGTTGTAGTCATCTTTTCCCTGACACAAAAATAAATTTCTCTGGCACGCATCAATTTTGTGTAATTGCATGACATATTTATGCACTTTGAGCGAAGAAACTTCGTTTACAAGTCTTCAAATTTGGCAAAAACACAGACAAACCAAAAAATCCTTTTACCGGATTTCACTGGATTGTTCAAAATTCATTTTCTCTTTTTCAAACACATTCCGGACCAGAAAAAATATCTCTAGTATCACTGTATCTGTGTGTCTGTGTGGAGAGAACTCTTTTTGGCCGCCAAACCACACGTCAAGTACCAAGTACCAAGTCTTCGTCGAAATCCACTCCAGTTCATACACCATGAGCTTTCTTGCTCGGGTTGATTCACTTGGTTGAGCTCGGTCGCTCTCCACAGCTTGGACTGAGGCCACATTCTCAAATTGTGTATCGATCAGCTGCATTGTTCTTTGTGTTGTGCGCGCAAGACGACGATCAACAATTCATCATAACGATCACGCTTGGGCATCACAACGATCAAGTTCAAGCAAAACAAAGTTTCAAACAAGCATCGAGGTGTTTTCAACTTTCCAGAGATGGAGGTATCCAGTCGTCTTCAATTGGTTTCAAATTCTCCATCATACAAGTTTAAATTTGAGATATTTGTGTTTCCCCTCAATGCGATGGGAGCGGTGCTCAGGTGTGTGATGGGGGTGCTTCATTTCCCTCATCTCGCCGCGGGCGGTCCCCACTTCATACGGGCAAAAACTTTTATATTAACCGTGAATCACTTACCCCGTTCAGAGTAGCTCGACTGTAATAAGATTCTGAAAAGCATTTCTCATCTCAAGGTGCAAATCCTGCAATGTGTTCACGCTCACGGAACAATGTGCACATAAAGCCCATGCTGTGCGCACAATACAAGTGAGGCATTTGATTAGACCGAGCCATTGTGAAGGGTATTGGAGGTTTTGAGGGGGCGATTGAATGGGCAAGTCAGTGTATAAGCACCGGTTCCCTTTTGTGCGTACTTGTTCTCTGCATTAATTATCTCTAAAAGGAATTGTACGGAAGGAAAAGGAGTAGAAATAACAAGCAATTCACCCGCCATTCACTGCAGCATTGTGCGCAGGGAAATAAATAAAACATGCCAGGGTGCCTTGCCTGAGATGACAAATATAAACGCCCGACTCCCAATGCATAGGGGATTGCTCCAACAAAACACCATTGAAACCTTCCACAAAAGAACTAATACGCTTTATGTATGGCACAATGACTACCTTACAACTGTGCACAATACCTGAATGGGTCTTCCATACAAAACCTCTACAAAATGAAGGTAAAGAATAAATAGAGGAAAACAGCTTGCCATTGAAAATGTTGAATGGCACCTCAATAGATTTTCAATAGAGTCCGCAGAGAAAAAGGTGCGCACTAATGTGAAATAGTCCTACAACCACAAAAGAGGAATGCTGATAAGATTCTTTTTTCAATGCCTTCGTTATGAGGCTACAAACTGCTGATGCAAACAGCCAAGCTAGAGAGTCGTTTGCTTTCGCAAAGGCCAAGCGATGTTCGCCAAGTTGGATTTGGAAAAATGGGTGGTGCTCAAAAGAGGGGTTCCATGAAAACCCCAGGAGGATGTCAGTTCTGACTACTGTATTTTTCAAATGAGGAACACGCAAAAGTACATCTGCTTCTTCTCAGACAGTTTGAGTATTTCAGCAAGGTATACACCCGTACCCCTTTCTTCAAAGTACAGCCCCTTTCTATTTCTGAGCTTGTCTTTGCAGCATACCAGGCAGTACTTTTTAGGTTTTGATTCCACTATGATTTTTCTGAGTCAAAACCTCAATTTGTTTTTCTTTTGCATTGTTTCAAGATCATCCTGCTCTCTTTACCCATCCAGTTGCCCTGCCATGTTCTCAGAAATTTTTCGAAACTTTGCAACACACATGCGCAGTACTTTCCTGGAGCACCCTCCTTTGAAACCCTTCGCAGTTCTCCGTTTGGCATCACTTGTAGCACACTCACAAACAAACGATGGAAACGCCACACAAAACACCAGAACCGAGACGTTCTTGTGAACTCCAATTGAAAAGCAGCTACTCTAAACCACATATCTCGTCCTCCTGTGCCAAACAGCAGACAAAGTAAGTTGGGCTTCAAAGAAACTTTCCAACAGAGAATTTATTCCATGTGAGAAACTTCTTCGATCCTTTTTCATGCTTTTTGGATGATAGATCAAGTTAAGTCAGGTTTCTTGCTATTTAAATCGGGGATTTGTCATGGAGGCTTTCAGTAGGCTGTCACCGAACCATTGTGAAAGCTCTACAGAACCTTGTCTCAATTCCAGCGAAGGCATTTTCTGGAAAAGAAAGCAGTGCAGGGAGGGGGAAGATGGGAAAAAAGCAGATCTTTCGATTTAGTCTGTGCCCGGTGAACAAACACAAAGCAGAGAAGGCATTATCTTCGTTTAAAGGCTCACAGTAAATTAAAAGCGCCTTCAGGAAAGGGTGGACAAAAGTTTGAAGACGTGTCCTTTGAAAGGAGTAGAGAGCTTTAGATTAGTCTGTTGAGAAGGCAATCATTATGGGAACACATCTGTGACTGAGCTGTACTGCTCCTTCTATAGTAAAGCCAACAATGCGACTAACAATGCTTCACAAAGAAACCTTTAGTTCTGCTGCTGCTGCCTTCAAAAGCAGCCAAATAAATGCCTGAGATGGATTTGATTGTCAAGTCTTTGTGCCCCTTGTCAGATTAGATGTATTAATATTTGTCCTTTCAGGATATATTGTTCTGTCGAGAGAATAGGTAGAATAGAAGCCTTCCCTTTTCACAGGAAAGCAAATTCACAAATTTTCAAACACACAATGGAGCAGGCAGGCCTCCTCCTTCTATTAAAGGTAATCATTTTAATAATCAAATATTGAACCTCCATGCTTTTTTCTGCAGAATCATTCAAATACCCTTCACAACATTTCACATTGTCCGTGCGATGTGATAACAACATTTTGTCACGAGAAGGCGAGAAATGGACAGAAATACATTCGTGTGAGCTCTTTCTGTGTCTTTTTGTCTTTCACGGCATCGTCAGCCCAAAACTAGAGAATACAATCAAGTTGTTACACACACGTACACACACGCACGTCGGTCACAAGGGTTTTACAGAGTTTCACTGAACGAGGTGTTAAGCGGAATCGCAGATTGGTTTTCCGGTTTGACCTTTGAAACTTTAGAGTTTTGAAATATGACTTCAGGTAAATAATATCATCGGTGAAGTTTCTTTATCTCGGGTGTCGTGTGAAAACTGCGTCTCTGTTCGCTTAAGTGCTGCTTTAAATTGAAGAAGTTGCGCTGCAATGGAAAATCATACCATCCGACGTACTCGACATGTCCTCCATACACGAGGCAACAAAAGGTCTCTTTATCTCTCAAGCTTCCATTCAAAAGGCAATTCAAACTAAATGTGTGAATATGATCTCTTTGCTCTTTGCAGCAACAACCGAACATATCTTTATTGTCGTGTGTTTAATATGACTTCAATAGCCATTTGCTGAAAACGGTCACGTTCACAAACCAATAGGATTCTTCTGCAGATACTTGTTGTATTTATATTTCAGATAGAATGTCGGGAATCCTGTAAGTGTCACTCCTCACATTTTTTGACATTCTTCTCTGTCAAAGCAATTTGAAGTGGACTCATCTTCTCTCGTCTCTGACATGGTCCCCTGGAATCACGAATACACGCATCTTGGGTCGTTTGACCAAGAAACCCAAGTTCCGTCATTCTGTTTGAGTGTTGAGTTCGACATCGGCAATGGTGGAAGGTTGTGGCAAAAGCGCGAGGAAAGGTGTGTCCTGATAGTTGTGCGCCAAAAAATAATGAATGAGACAGAAAGCTGAGTTTCGAGTTCTGCAACCAGAAAAAAATAGTCTCTGAAGAACAGTTTGGAAGAAATGAGACATACCCATTCAAAAGCCGAAATTCCTGACACCAATCTAAAACGCATATGACTTTATCGTGCTGTTTTATTCTTTCACTTGATTTCCCTAACACAACAGAACACAATTGAAGTGAGGGGGCAGGCCCCCTCTTAAACCCTGAACACAATATGCCCTTTTACGGATTGCTATTAGATAGCAGAAAGGGGGTTTGTCTCTGGATGATTAATGACGTACAAGGGCTTGGTTCATGAGGCATGAAAATAGCTGTAAGTATTGTGTTTCTCTCATTGAGCACCTCTACAAACATGTCAGTGGTAATAACAGGCCTCAGCTACGTCCCTGAACACAACGCGATACTTCAAGTGCTGAAGGGCGATCGCACAAAAAACTGACTGAAACAAGAAAGGGTCGTCAAATCGTGGATTTGTTACTTGAAGTCTTTCAAATCTTCAAACTTCTCATGACCGCTGTTTTCTGGCCAGGTACTCAAGTCCGCGCGCCAGTCTACGGAAGCGCTTTGTCACAAATTGTTGCATGATTCACAAATTTTGAATTCATCAGTTGCCCAAAATTCCTTCTTTCGTGCCAAAGAACTCCTCTTCGAGGCGGCCGCACTTCCGAAACTTGGTTTGTTCCCCTCATTGTTCTGACGTGTCGGGCGTGAGTGAAGAGCGCCGTTCCAGCCCTCGAGGCAAGAACCTTTCAATTAGAGGCAGTTTAATTGCCCGTAATTATCAGTGGTTTCCCGAGACCATGTTTCCTCACCATTGTCTCGCTTTTGTTGTCCCATCGTGTGCTTTTGTCACCCTCAGTCCAACCCTTCTGACTTATGTCACTCTCACTCACTTCAAACTATTTGCCCGTCTCACCCCATCTGAGCACCCTGTGTACGAAATTACATCTTGCCTCAAAATTTATTATCCTCCTTTGATACTTTCCCGTTGTTACATTTTCTAAATCTGTGACTTGATACGCAGGATGCCTGTTCCTTTGCTGCGTGCAACCTTGAAGAAGAGATATTGCTTTTCGTGGAAGAATTCCAACTGTTTGATGCATGACTTCGTCAACGGAGAGCACTCTTTTCACCAGTAATGCTCCACTAGTGATTTCAACAATGGGCAGTGCTGCTTGTCTCTCCTTTCTCTTTGCCTGCACTTGCAGCACGCATCATTTGTCTGAACACCTGAACAGGGTGACTGGAGCAGGGTATGTGTGGTTGTTTTTGGAGGGGGTACCACAATTTATCCTCTTCCTCTCGAGAGCGTCGACGACTTCAGACCTGCGGATATGCGCCTCATGATTTTGACAAACTGAAATGTCAGACTCAGCGCGACAACCGTCAAGAAATTTGCACGAACACTCCGTCCACCACTCTGCTCTTCCGAGATGAATCTGCGGAAGATTCGTCCAGTTGGATGGCAGTTGCCTCCAACAGTGTCATTTGAAAATCAACATGTCTCTCGTGAATCGGGCACCTTCGTTGATTGCACTCTTCCTTCAATGGAAATTCCTTCAATCAAATGTGAATAAAAACACAATTCAGTCACAGACCAAGTTTCCTCCACCTCTCACTTAGTTCTTTCATCCTTTATCCGCTCCTTTGCTTGTCTTGAGAGAAAACCCCCGAGGGGATAACACCACATAGAATGTTGTACAAAAGACATCCAGCCTCGCAGGGGTTCGCTTTTACAGATCAGTTATCAAGTAGTAAGTAGTACCTTGTCACTTCACTGACAATGGGTTAATAGCCACTTAATGACTGCACTTTTAATGGCGCATTCATCTTCCCATTGTAGGCTTTGTTCGAAATTTTGAGCAATTTACATATGTAATTTAGATTTGATACATCGTTTGTGAAAGCAATCTCTTGATTGCTACGAAGCTATAGAAATTGAACGGAAACATCTCAGGCAACAGAACGACCAATCAAGCAGTGTTTTGTGCTGATGGAATGTAACAATTTCCTTTTTTGGACACTTTGTTTGAGTCGTTCAGGTCAATTGAAATTCTGCTGACCTTTGTGAGCAACTGTACCAAATCTACCGCACATTCAGGGGAGATTTGTGAAGAGAACGGCCTGCGATGTGTGTACAGGAACAGTTAGACAACAGCACAAATCTGCGATCACAAAACCTGTCGTGCACTAGTACATATTTTCACTCAAAAAAAAAATACCCAAAGGTCTTCAAAAGTTGCATGGTTTCATCCTTTTTGTAGAGTGAGACAATGCAGTTGCCTGTGGGCTGCATTACCCGCAACTGCATCGGTCGTATGAGACTTTTATGGAGTTCACATTGGCTTCTGTTTTCACCAGAAAGGTTGAGACTTCATGCTTGCTGTCAACCAAAGAACCACTGGATTTTTCGAGGGAATTGCAGCATTGCCCTTTTGGTACCAATACCTCCACCCCTTCGTGGGGTGACCTTGCATCAGATCCAGCAAAGCAAAATATAACCACCTCTGCCAAACACACTCTCACATACTTGTACCACCGACACACACACACACACACACACACACACACACACCAAAATCCCCCTCAATCTGTCTGCGTCTTTTGGAAAAGACTGAGCTTTGAGTGTTCTTTTTTGTTTTTGTTTGAAAGCAAAGAAGACTCCGAAGTCCGGATGGATAGCACAGCACATGCTGGCCAAGGCACAGATCAGCAAATGGATTCTTCTGAGTTTTCTCTGGAACTTTTTTCCCTAATTGGGAAAGGTCACTGCATTTGTACAAAAAAGAAAACTTCCCTCTCCATTTCCTGTAAGGTATTTCAAATTGGAGATGTTTATGTTGAACTGCCCAGTTTGGTGAGAATTGACAGAAACAGAGAAACAGAAACAGAAAAAGAGCTTCAGAGGAAGGTACGCCCCACAAGTTCCCTGCCACCTACCCAGGTTCCTACTGAGAGGTCGTATAATTTGCGATAAAAATATCGTGATTTATTTTTTGCGAAAGAGACCCTTTCTTCTTTGCAAGAGCAAACATTTCAGGCAGTCCTGCGTTTCGCCGTGCTTGTCATCAATTTCCATTGCCCTGTCAGCTGTCATGTCGAATGAAAGTCTCCGAGACCTCGCACTTCACTTTACACCGCTGATTTTATCAATTACGTCAGCTCAATAACATTTCAGCTGCGCTAATCTGATTGTCTGATGGGATAAGTGGTCTGTAAATATGATGCTTGTCGGTCTTTTCACGCTATTCAAGTCCTTCTCCAGGACGTTTCGTCTGCCATCTCACCGAGCTCTTTTTCCCGCTTCCAACAAACGATCAGCCGTGTGTTGTTGCTCAACAGCCGTGGTGTTGGTGAATAGTCCATGAGTTGCTCACGACAAATTTTTGCCTCAAGCGTGAATCGGCGGAAAAGTGAATGGTTCGAAAAATACTCGTGTTTTGCCCCTCGTGAAACGTTGAAATCAGGTTCATTCTCATCACAACTGCAGAGAAAGTGTACATGTGTTGCTTTGTCTTGATTTTACAGATCTGTGATAACTTTTGTAACATCAGGCGATAAATAAAGTGCTTTGGGCTTCATTTGCCCACAGGAAGCCGTGCAAAATCTGCCCAAGTGTGTTTTCACTTCGCAGTGTTTGAGCATCAAACATTTCGAATCCCCTTCAGCGGCGGGCGGGAGCGGATAGGATTTCTGTGCCTTCTGACGGAGCATTGAATTCGTTTTTCAAACGGGTTTATTCACGTTGATTGAGCATGTTTGGGGTGAAATGAGTGGTATACATGAATGGCCCACATGACCAGAGGTGCATAAACATTTATTGTGAGGTTTCTGAGGCCTGAAATGAAATTGTGGCAGTTTGAATGGATCTAATTCGCCCAGCTGCCTCCGACAAGGCATCTCTATAATTTGGAGCAACAAGGGAAGGACAATAGGCGCATAATAGCAGAGCATTGAAAGAGGAAACTCCCATTGATGCTTCACAATAGCTGTTGAGGACCAGGTTTTCAGTTGCAATGAATTGACTATGAATTGAGTATGAATGGCTGTTGAAGCTGATGAAAAGAACCGGCTTTTGAGACTGACATAATGAATGAAAAGCGACAAATACAGGCATTGAGCCTCTATACAAGTGGAATTGACAGGCTATTGTGGGCTGCAGTAATGAAATCAACACAGGCTTTAGTGAGGGCGATCACGTCCATTGTTCAACCAGAGATTGAGAAGCATTCATACCCCACCAGCAATAATACCCAGTGAAAAACCCGGGAGAATGCCTGCATAGAAACCAACCATTCACCACTGAATGCGGCCAAACTAAGACCAATTGAACCAACTACATAAAGCCATTCAAAGCGCCTTTATCAAGCTGAGTATCTCACAATTTAACACACAATCCCCCAACTTCTTTGAAAACTTTACCTCTAAGTAAGGCCACAGAAAGCGTCCCATACAGTTGGCATCCAAAAGGAAACAGGCGCAATAAAGCAGAGGCTACTCACTCTGCTGAAGATAGCTTTGTATCCAGTCTGAATCAGCACTGCTCGGGAATCCAGATAAAGTGCATTAGGAAATTCTCTGTGGTGTTGATTTCGATGATCAGCCTTGGTCAAGAAATTGGCCAAACTGAACGGAGCCCGAAACTTTTCAACACTCGACATCATGCGCTTTAAAACTTTTTCCTCGTTCGCATTGGCCGAGCCTCCCGCTGGAGGAAGTTTGCCAGAATGATCCCTGAAGCCAGGTTCTTTCATCCACTTTGCAAAATACTGACCGCATGTTTCAATCGTTTTCTGAAACGTCGGTGTTTCATTCCTTTCACGTTTTCTACGCAGGTAGCAATGCCAATTTGCACGAGCTCAACTGCAACCCCAAAAGGTGGAGCCGTGTGGCAACAAGCCGAAGGTGGGCTTGAGACCCAGTCAGTTTTGGTGAGCACTCAGATGAATTTGGTGACCAGCTGGCATGGTTTGCTCACAGGCTGGCCAGATTTTGGCAGTCAGCCAGGCTTGGCACACAGCTGGCCAGGTTTTGTGTGAGTCCAGATTTTGTGGCTGCATTTGGCATCCATCTGAACCCAAGCAAATGCCTGGTAGCTTGGTCACACATGACTTATAATTTTGTTGACTTGCAAAACCTGGCGATCTGGGTGTTCATCGCTTTTTCTGGCACGACACACGCAAAGTTGGCTGGGTTACACACGGAAAACATGGCAGCATCCCTTCCGTACCCCAAAAAAGCTGGGTGCCCGCCAAACCTGTCCTGCTGGCTGCCACCTTCCTCATTTTATTTCACCAGGTAAAACGGGATAATGTTGGGGTCAGTTTTATTTAGCTGCAGGTTTCCTGGCAACACACTTGATAAAGTGTTCAGCAAACGTGTTCAGCAAACTTGGCAGGCAAACCTGGCCAGTCAACAAAGTCACACCTGGACAGGCAAAACCTGGCCAAAACTCAGCAGTGGGTTTAGAAGCTGGCTCAGAATTGGTGTCCCAAACCCTCAGTGGACTTTGATCTGCCTCTCAATCCCATCTCATCTCACACCAAACGGAGGGGCTCACTGACACTGATTTGGCTGGCTGAAGTTTCAATCAACGGGTTTTGGTTTGCCCTGCTGATTTTTTCACAACCCTTGAAGGGAAAAGAGCTCAAGGTGTGAACGGGTGGCCACTGGATTGTTTACTCTCACAATAATTTTTGCTCTGCGTAAAGAACAAAAAGGGACACTTGCTGTTAGGTTGCACCAAACCAACTGAAAGGAAGCAGTCTGAACTGAAGTCTCACGTCAAGTAAAAGCACCTTGTTTGTCCGCCAAATTTACCTCGTTACCACACCCCCTGTAGTTTTCACAATACTGTGTTGGATTATTTATTCAGCATACTAATTGAATATCCACTCAACACAAAACAACCACAGCAGCTTTCTTTCATGTCAGAAAATGATATTATTAATATTACTTTCCTTTCATGCCAGCTTTTTCATTTTTTTGTATTCAAATGTATTTCATCAGAATACTTGTCAGTTTGCCCGTGTATCTAATTCTATTAACTCATCAGAAAAACTGTGAATACTTTATGAGTGCAAACACAGTTTCACAAAACAGCAATGTTGGCGCCAATCAAACTCTGTCCGTGTGTTCATCAATAATTCTTGGATTCTACACAAGAATAATCAAGTTTCGTACTGTAATTTTTCTCTCGATGGAATATGGCAGCTCGCTCTACACGACAGCGCAACAAAAAAAAAGTCATCATTTATTAAACCTATTAAAGGAGCAGAAAGCCAATACAGTTAATCCATTGTTTTGTTCTATTGACTGCAACAATAAGCACGCATGAAAGATTGATGGAGGAGACACTCAGGTAAGGACGGCTCTCAAGGGCGAACAAAACGCCTATTCAAAAATATTGTGCAGTTCTAATGAATAATAAAACGCAGTCATTTGGTACAATCTATCACATCTCAACAGCTTTTTAATTTACTTGCTGTCAAGCGACCTCAAAGACATGCAATACAAGATTCTGTCATTCTTTTTTATTTTCAGCTGCGAAGACTGAAGCCCCGCACGACAGTGGACACCCTCTCCGCCTCAGCCACTTGCATGGAAATGATTTGAGTGCAACCGACCCCAGCATATCGAGTGGACTGATTCGATGACAACATTTTTTTTGACTTGTTCCGTCTCGTAGGCGAGGACCAGCACACGATACAAGCTGAAACCAGCACCTTCCTTCTTTCATATTTTTCTTTGAGGTCGCAAAAAAATTTTGCGGCGTGTGAGATCACAACTTGACTCCAATTGTTGCACTTTGTCAGAGTTTAATTGATTCGTGAACAAAATCTGCTTTGCCAGTTTTTACAAAATGAAGAATGTGGGGAAAAAGCGTCCTTTCTCCCATTTCTTCTCACTATTTAAGTTCAGAAGACTCACTTTTTCAAGAGGCAATTACTGATACTTGAAGCTGAGTTGGAGGTTCCTCTGGAACTCCAATTCCACCGTATTCCAATTTCAATTAGCAACAGTAACTTTTGTAAACGTCCGTTTGTCCCGAAAAAGACAAATTTTGAAAGGGATACCATTACACAGATTGACTTGGACTGTGTATTGATTTGCAGCTTCGTGTTATGAAGCTATCACTGAAGTTATCATCGGGATTACACAGCAACAATGCAACAAAGTGACCAACACAATGAAGTCCATTATCATCACACAATGCACTCATAATGCAGACAACCCTGTTCAGCCCATATTTGCGTACCCTGTCAGTTTGAATTTCCAATAAAGTGTTCTCCAACATGGAATTGTGGCTCAAACCCGATTTCGACTTTAAAAATCGCTCCGAAGACACAGCTTCGCCTCGTGCAAATGAAGTTGCAGCGGGACAGCGTGTACAAAAGGAACATTTTCACCCACAGGACAATGAATCTAAACGATTGGACTTACCCATGTTAATAGCTTCTATGTTAATGCATTGAAATCAGTTTCTATAGTTAATTACCACCGATGTGTCATTGGGAGTATGAGCTTTAGAATTCACATCATTTAGGGCTGGCAGAAAGCCTAAACTGAACCATTCAGCGTGTATACATAAAACACCTGCAAAGGAAGCCCTTTGTGTTGCCTTAATTGAGAAGCTTTTAATATCTGTTTTGAACAGTAATGGTGCTTTTGGAGAGCCTTTGAATAGACTAACAAAGTGCTTTGGACTGGAGGAGACCTCAGTACTATTGCAGAGGCACAAAAACAGTCGCATCCGTGTGTGCGGTGAATGGAGTGCGGAACTGGCAGAAAAGGAGGGGCTGATCAACTCATCGGGTGTTTTCAACGTTTTGCTTCGTTCTGTGGCGGTTGACACGAACCATGCACAGAACATATCCAAATCGATGGACACAAAAATTCGTCAATTTAAGTTTCCTGATTCTTCTTGCTGAAAATGGCTTCTCATGACTGCTGTTCAAGCCAAGTCAACATGCAAAAAGGTACTTCGGGTGGAAACAATCCCAATCCCACAGAAGCACACACCTTTTGGGGACAGTCCCTGAAACCCTTTTCTATGTGCAGTCATTGAGCAAATAAAGCACAGGCAACGAACTTCTGCAGTTCTCGGAGGACGAGACCGCCAGCGAGACACCTGCCGCAGACCAAGCTGAAGCTGTGAACTTTCACACAAGTGGTCCTCGCCTTGAATCTGGAATGTTTGTCAGTCAAAACGAAGCTCGTTGTTTTGGTCAAGAATGATCCTCCGACTGGATTCTCGAGCAGTTTTCTGAAAAATGCACCAAGGGCCTGTTGCAAATATCTTCCACAAACACAACATAGACCATTTTACTTTGGTGCCCGTGTGTTTTGGTCCCAGTTTCAGGAAAAGGAAACGTTTGTGCAAGGGGCGTGTGGGGACCCTGGCAGCTACAAAACTGGATGTAGATGTGGCGATTACGGAGCAAAAAAATGACTTGATTTTGACACAGAGCCTTGCAACGTCACGGCGACTCTAGAACCTTCCTTCCTTTCTCACCAGATTTATGATTAATGCCCAACCAACAACCTACAATCGTCTCTTCGCATTCCTTCACGAGATTTTACTTCACCACACCACCGAACATCCTTGGAAAGCAATTAGGCATCAAATACAGAACGAAAGCATAATGACTAATAACACAGTGTAGTGCACATCTTTCAGTGCATTATACCCAGTCTGTTTGACGGAGAAAAATCATATCAAAGCCTGCAAAAACACCATATGCTTTATCGACATATCCACAACAAAGAATTCACTGTTTGTTCACAACTGCCTTGAAGCGAGCGAATTCTAAACTATTGAGCCTCTATCCTATTGTGTCAAGTCACACAGAAAAGTGACAAAAAGACAGAAACTGCAATCAATGTCCGTATGCATTCTTTTCACTGCCAGTGAAATGCCTAATGATGATTGAATTAATAATTTATCATTCGATATAAATTGATATGTTTACATCAACTGCCCCTGGGAGTGTCATTCGGTGTACTTCCACAATTCAGGCAGAAGTTCAATTTGACATTTTCAGGCCGACTTTTACTGCACAAAACTTGCTCCCGAGCCATCAAATCAAACTATTTGAAAAGAATGAATTCACTGGAGAGCGAACAGTTTGAATTCCTTGCCAAGTTTCGACTCTGCTGCTCCGCAGAGTGTGAGGACAATGCTTGGTTGGTCCTCTGCCACAGTCTTCACTGGCCTGCCTTATCTTGTGGTGACCGGTGTAATGAAATAGCCAGACACCCGAAACCAGGAGGCACGGGCTGAGGGTTCCCAAGGCTCTGCTGAAGGTCAGGCAGGTCTATCTTATCCCTTGCCTCAAGCCTCCTTGTTCCACCTCACATTGATATAAATTAGCGCAGGCCACAAGGAGACTTGATGATGAGTAGACCTGTGCCTGGCTATTTCAACACCTCACCTAAAATGGTGATACACCCGTGTCTGGAAATAGATCTACTCGTACAAGCAACCCTCACCTGTTGGCAACTACCTCCTGCAGGGGTGACAAAACCCCCGACCAGCAAATCCGCAAGCATTTGATCAAAAGCATCGATCAGTGAACCCCCTTGGTTCGTGAATCCCACTGGTTGCAAAACAACCCCACCTCGAACACACACACATACACGCATACACGCACAGACTTTATCGACAATGTTTCGAGCAGCAAAAATGTCTGAAGCCTTTGCTGCCATCTATTCAAGAACAGTTTGAATTTCTGTGATGGTCATTGAGAAGAAAGTTCACAACAAATTATTTCCTTTTCTTTTTTCACACAAAGCCCAAACTTTGACATGTTTATCATGGCCTGCGAAGCTCGCATCGTTCCTTCATTTGCCCGCTGCATGAAATACATCTGCAGAGAACGAACATGGAAAAGTGCATGAATCATACTGACACTTGTGTCCTGAATAGTGGCCTGTCCAATTCCACAGAAGCGGAAGGCCATTGTGTTCCCCTTCAAAAGGGACCCAGTTTCGTCTTTTCAGCCCTTGCAATAGACATTCAGGGAAGTCATTGTTGTCGGCATGAAGCTGTAGTGGCTCAAGACGCGCTCTTTGTCTTCTATTGTGCCACGTTTTGTGCTCATTTGGCCTAATGAGCTTCCAGCTGAGCTTTGCACAAGGTCAGCAGAGGTTTGGGTCCTGCGTTTCGTGTTTGGGGGAGACCTGCACGTTTCACCTTCGTAGAAATGCTTTTGCATCAAGTCCGTGAATTCCTGTCATCTCGCTCACAACATTTATCCAGAGATGATGAGAAGCCCGACTTCGACATTGAAATCGTTTCCGCCGACACTGACCTTGACCAAACCAATTTTGGGTGCTTTCAGCAGAAATTTTGACAATCCTTTACAAGGTGAGCAAGTTTTGAAACTATATTATTATAATGCAGTAAGTTGAAGAGGGCCAGTGATGTAAAACGTTTTGAAACAAAGCGATGGGGTTGGTTGTGTTTGCCCACAAAGCTGTTGGAATTTCACAACTGTTCCACACCTTCAAAAAGGGAAACTCAAACAAAGTTTTGTTGGTTTCAGAGGTGGAGACAAGCGATGCTTTTTGGAAGAGTCGTGGTTGCCCAACAGTCCTACGTCAAAAAAGCAACTCTCGGGTTCCAATTGTGGGCTAAACCGGGAACGGTTCCAAGCCAAGGTCATGAAGAGGAACCTGACCCTGGGAAACCAGATTGAGTTGAGGATTTGAAGCGTTCCTTCTTGAAGCAGGAGTGAAAAGTAAACATTTGGAGCATTTTTCGCGCACGCACATGTGCAATGTGATTTGGTGCGTGCATGTGAATGAGGAGTTGGAGCTGCGTTCCTCCATGGAACAAAACTTTGTGTGCGGTGAATTTGGCGGGCAATTTGCCGGAGAATAACCACCTTTTTACAAGTACATTTGCAAGCGCCGGACACGAACTTGCAAATTGCAGCTCGCAGAAGGTAACACAATACAAACCAGCTTTTCTTTGTGCGGACTAAGTGAGGCACAAGACCCCTAGCCAGCCTCCTATTGTCCTCCTTTCACCATCCATTTGTCCTAACAAGCGACAGACTAACAATGTCACGCTGGAAGAAAAGCATCCTTCTATTTTGTGGCTATTGAATCTGGAGGCCTGGCATTGTCAGGCGATTTAGAGGGGCATAATAGCCAATAGCGTGCTGGAAAAGTGAGTTTGTGCAAGGTGACACAGGCTGAATAACAAGGCGTGAAAAGATTGTCATTCTGTGGATGTTCACTTCCACACAAGCTGCACGAGTTTGTGGACGCACTTTACTTCCACAACTTTCCGACTGTCCATGGCACTACCTCACTGCACACCCAGAACCGACTTCCAAACGCCAAGGGAAAGTTTCGTCATATCACGTTCAGTGTTTACGTCCACAAATGACCTCAAATCATGAAGTGGTCGCTGTTTTGAAATGCAAATGTTGGGGAAAGTAAGTGTAAGATTAGTTTGTGGACTTCAGAAAGGCTCGTCTTCGTGAAGCTGCTGTTGATAAAAGTTGGAAGTTCCACATCTATTTTAAATGACAGCAGCAGCCTGTTTAGATACTAGAAATTGATGGCAATTTCATGCTTCTTCTAAAGAGCTGCTTTCAGTTCAAGACCAAATCAATGCAGACAAAGGCTTCTGAACAATACACCCGCCAGAGATAGAATTTCCTCACAGTGCACAGCTAGTCGATTGACTTGCTGAACAACATTTGTTTGGCAAAAGAGCCTGTAAGACTCTCATTTCCTTGTATTGCTAAACTCGCAAGACAGGAGACAAGAAAGGGAACCATTGATTTTGCATTGATCCATTGTGGAAGGAATAATGCAGCTTGTTGGTACATAAATGAGCAAATGGCAGGCTTTGTAAGTACATAATGGTGGTTGTCAAGTAGGGAGCACACTCTGTACACGGTTTCAATGTGCCTGGTTCCTTGCTGAAATGACCTGGATATCCCGACTCTTCTTGACTCACTGTCAAAACATTTGTCAGGAACACTGATCCAGACGATGAATTGCATGCAAACAAGTCTGACTGTTCGTCCCGTCATGTGCATGTGCAACTCGTGCACGTTGTATGACACGAGAAACGCTTCCAAATAATTTTTCTCGCGGCGCCAGGGCCAACGTGTGCACCAGCCGCCGGCTTCCCGAATTGTTGCAGTTGGGAAGCGTAAAGATACACCTGTGGAAGCTGGCTCTCGTCAACAACGTGTCACGGGATCTCTCATTTACCTTCCAACAATCAGACAGCAACAACCTGCGTCAGTGAGCACTTCTCTGTTGATTCTTTCAGATACAGCAGGCCTCAAAGCCCGGTGAGCTGTTGATTTTTCCCGCTGATGATGCGTAGATCCCTGCTTGAATTTCTTTGATTACCTGTTGTCGTGGATTCAAAAGAAACATTGCGCTGGTGTAAAAGGTGAGTTGTTTGCATCTGTGTAAACAGGAAGGGCACGATGTTTGTGGGTGAGCTCAGTTACAGCTGAAGTTCTGCCCTCCCTTGTACTTTGGACATTTGGTGAGTAAGCGAACGCACTGCAAGAAAGATTTTGAACCATCCGAAAGTTATTTTACAAATGTATGATCGTGACGCTTTCTCCCGAAGAAAATATCTCAGAGAACAATGTTCAAGTGACGCTGATTTAGCCGTGAACCTCAAGTAGGGAAACCAAATATCCCCAAAAGGGTCGCCAATTTTTCTTGGGAATAAACCTCCTTTATGAAGAATGAAGGCTCAAAATTACAATAACTGGGACGATTGTGCACACTGAATGGGTTTAGGTAATCTCATTCGCAACATTTTTATGCAATGAAAAAGTTTCCATGTCGCCCAAATCACGTTACAACAGGAAATTTTGTTCCTGTTCCTGGGACAAATGAAGACGGTCTCCACAGGAAAGGAAATCTCCAGCTATCGTGAGGCTCATCATGATTTTCAAGACTTGAATGCATTGTGTGAAGTACGTTTCAACTTTTTCTTTGTGACTGCTTGAAGAGCTGTGAGCGGAGCCGAAAAGAGTCATCTCATCGTTCGCGTGTCACTCAGTTGCTTGCTATTTCCTGGTCAAACAAAAGCTGTCGCGAGCGAAAATGTTTCCAAAAACAACCTTTTCACAAAAACGCACAACTACGAAAATTAGCAGCCAAAAAGAACAAACCTGAACAATTTCCTTTCTCCCCCAAGGCTTCAGGGTGTTTCTGTCAATATTCCGTGTTTTTAAATTGCTCTTTTTTCTGTCTCCCCATCCGCATTTAATAAAGTGAAATCCAGCTGCACTTTCAAGGGAAGATACTCTTCCAAATTAAATTTCCCTTATCAACTCCGCGATTAAAATCAATTTGCCATGAAATAGCTACACTTACGGTCTGCTTACAAATTTACATAGTAATTCAAGATAATTCAAAGTGATTATGGAGGCTTTCAGCCTGCTTTCTTTATCACATTATTCCACCCATGGATCCCCAATGCCTGTGAAGCAGATTGAAGGAAAAGTCCAGCTGAATAGAAGTGAATTGGATTGTAAGTGGCTTGGAGCACCATGGTCTGTTCACTGCCACAGAGAATGCAACTTTTTAGAGCTGCAGAACTGCAGTGGTAAACCTCATCAACACAAACAAATTATGCTGGGAGGGTCATCTCGTAAAATTTCTTGCTCGGTGCGATGAAAAGATTCCGTCGTTCTCCTTGCCAATTGAATTTCATCCAGATCTGTCCTTTCAAAAATCTATTGGGAAAAGATTTGAGGACGAACAATTGGAACAGAAATGCAGTAATACGGGTGGATATTGAACTCAGACTGTGTTTCCCTGCAACACCCATTGTTTGCTGCTGTGCCAGTCAAGTCGGACCCTTTGAATTCACAACCGTCATCTGTTCTTGGCATCAACGTCGTTTGCAAAAGCGCCATTCACAAAAGAAATTGCCGAGGCATCGCGCTGAGCACAACGGGCTGCAAGCTTGGAAATGATGGACTGTAAAGCTGTCAAATCATTATCAAGGCACTGAAGGGAAATATTTTTGGTTGGTCGGTTCAAATACCAAAGACATTTCAACCACGTACTCCATCATCCCAACTTTACTTTGATTGAATCTTCTCCTCAGATTCCATTGACAATTACTCCACATATTTACCTAATCAGTGGAAGCTGTCTTTGAAACTGAATTGTGCGATGGAGACTCCCTCAGGCCAAAATTACCTGTTTGACACAATGACATCACCGTAATACAAGAATCCTTTTGGCCAAATACATCAATTCATCATAAATGGTAATTGTAAGATCAGAAGAAGATGCACACGTGTTTCTGTGTGAGCTTTTCAGTCAGCAGGGAATTGTACCGGATTTGTCATAAATGTCAAGGGATTGACATCAGTTGGAAAGCCTAATTCCAATCTGCAGCAGTTTGTTATAGAAAAGGCTAAACACAAAGAAGCCTGTTCCTTTTGGAGTCCAGATGAAAGCAGTGAGCCTGGAGCTGGGCAATTGTGGTTCTTTTCTCGCACAGGGCATGAGAGACAACTCGTCATCTGCAGTTTTCAAAGGGTAATGAGAGGTCCAAGGCTGCGATGCACATACCTGCAGGTTGTTGCGCTCAAAAGAACATTGGGGAGTGCAAAGGTAAACGTTGAAATGAGTGCTACTTGTGAAGATGGGTGAAAAACGGAAAATCGCTGTTTTCAAAACAAATTGTTTTTGGATGTTTGGGAGCTCGAGCGTGACACCACCGGGTGTGGCGTGTAGACTGCTGTCTTCTGTTGATCTTGGACCCAGCCAACCATTTCACCATGACGCTTTGTACTGCAGCAAATAAGCAATTCTGTAGGATGACCCTCCCAACATAATTTGTTCTATTGATGAGATTTAGAAGTGGAATTCACCGGGAATGGTTGCTTTCTGCGACGGTGAACAGGCTATGGTGCTCCAAGCTACTTGCAATCCAATTCACTTGCATTCACCCAGCTTCGCTCATACCCGAAGCCCCATAATGTGATAAAAGTAGCTGCAGTCAAAGCGCCTAATTCGTTTAGATTACACTGAATTACTATGTAAATTTGTAGGGTCGCCAGAGGTGCAGCTATTTCATGGCAAATTGATTTTAATTATGAAGTTTATGAGGAAAAATTAGATTTGCCACAACTTGAGATTGTGGGACAATAGGGTCTCTGGTGGAAAATATTTGCACAATTTTATTTGATGAAGAAAGCAAGGGGGCGACCAATCAGAGGCAAATAAATAACAAATAGAGCACCAAATATATCGAATAATAGTTGCAGCATTCAATGGAAGGAAATGCATGAATTCAATCACTGCGGTATCATCGTGCACTGGAGTTTGCGTTGATTTCCTCGACATACCAGTCAATGCAAAGGAAACACAAAGGGCGACAACGTAAACTTGGGACAGCCGCACAACTTTGCCACCCGAGGTGTGTGTTGGGTAATTTGTTTTTGAATAAAATAAACCACAAGGACCTGAACCGATTATGCATGGCCAACAACATGCTTGCCACTTCTGTTCTGGAACGAGGAGAGATCAGAACAGCGAAAATGTGGGACCACTCAATTCTGCAGTTATCTGCGTTGCCATCGCTGGATCAATACACCAAATCTGTGTGGTTGTCAGTGCTGTCAAGGATGCAGTTGTTGTTTCAATCCCAAAGTGGTGTGCGGTGAAGAAACAGTGTGACTCACACCACCAGAAAGGTTGTTGGTTCTTCATAAAGTCCTGTCCGTTCTTACACTACAGGCATTGTCCAAGCGAAGCTAATGTTGCTTCAAAAGGACTTCTGGACACAGTCCTGTTCAGAGTAGTGACGAAAAAAATTGAGACAAAGAATCAAATGACGTGCGAGACACTTCGGATCTTGCCAAAATGCCGGATGGCAGCCAGGTTTTCGCCACACAGTTGTTTCCCTTCATCTGCCGACGATGAGAGCAAATTCATAACACGCAGTGCACCATGTGAATGCATTGTGTGTGTGTGTGTGTGTGTGTGTGTGTGTGTGTGTGTGTGTGTGTGTGTGTGTGTGTGTGGTGTATATACGTGTTTGTGACATTTCGTCTCTGTTTGGACACAAACACATGCGCCTTGTTCGCACATCCTGGCTTTCAGTCTTGAGTGTTATCAATCAACTACAGTTGTCATGACACATGAAACCCACAAAACAGGGTTTTCCTTGAATTGCGCTCACGTATTTTGTGAACAGGGCTGAAAAGGCGATTGGGAGTGTGAATGTCAACCGTCAAATTTTCTGTTCTGACAGAAATCTTTGGATCCAAAACAACATGCACAAGATTTTACAGGAGCTTTCCAAACACAATGCCGATGAAAATAGCTGTCGTCTCTCTAGATTCGCTTACAAATGGATAAGTAAGGAATTTGATAAATCATTTAAAATGGAAGAAAATCCTCTGTGAAGGACTGAAAAAGCTAGATGTCTAAATGTGATGACCTGGGGCTAATTTCCACCCATTTCGAGCAATTTCCCATGACTTGCTTCGTACGTTCGAGCCTCCCTTATTGAAATGAACCTTTGGATTGACAGAGCTCAACAATATCTTCACCATAAAACGCTGTTTTGTAAATGGCGACTTTCAAATTTCAACACTGGGGCTGACAATCAGGGGGTCTGCAATCCCAGCTTGCACAAGGGGGCACAAGGGAGGAAAATGAATTGCTTTTCAAATCTTATTTTAACCTTGAGTGGTGTTCTTCGCTGTTCGCGCAATGCACTAACAGCTGGCAACAGAGCCAGGTAAAAATTATAAAGTGAGCTTTATGTTTGGGACTGACTGGCTTTCATGACGTTTTTCTTTCTTCGTTTTGTTGAAGTAAATAACAGTCAGTGATTCATAAAACCTTCCACTACACGCTGGTTCATTCAGCTTGTCTCCTTGAAATGTATAACAACACAGAACATATTATTTTAAAACACTTCTCCCATTCAGGCAGAAAATATTTCGATGTACACGGCAAACACACCTGACAATGCAGGTTCAGGGATTTCCCTATTGACATCAATGATGCTCTTTGATAAAGCTTTCTTGCTTTGTGAGATGTCACATTTGAGCCAGGCTATGAGCTGAAGGTGCAAAGGGAAGTGAGCAAATGTAAAACGACTGTACGATTTGACTGTTGACAGTTGCCTCAGGCATCAGAAACAAATTGTCCCAGGCTTAGAAATCTCTGCTTGCGGAGATCGTGAAGATCTACGATTGCATTTGGTGTGTCTGTCCACTCGGGGACCACTTGGCACAGCTGTTTTGGACACTTGCAAGGAGAGTGCGGTGGTTTCGATTTGTTGTTTGGTGTCATTCACGATTTCTAGAATCCGCGCATGAGTGATGATCACAAGGCACAAAACAAGCAACTGTCAAACGAAAATTTTTCAATATGAACGTGTTTGTTTTAATCTGCCACGCAAGGTGAACTTTTTAGCCCATCCGTCAGCACTGAAAAGTACTTCTACCTCTGAAAGAATTCCAAAAGAACAACGACACAGGCGTGTTCTGTGTCTTTCTTTTGATGTGAAATGTGAGGTGAGGAAATTTAAAAGCTTTTATTTCACAACAACAGTGAAGAAAAGTGAAGTATTGTTGAGCTATTTGTTCTCACTATCCAAAGGCAGTGTTTACCAGCTTTCTGTTTATTTGTCCTTTGACATGTCAACAAATTGAAGAAGGTGGAAGATTCATTTATTGACAAAAGACCTATAAGAAGTCAGTTGTGGAGAACAAGCTTGCTTAATTGAAGTCAATTGTTCGTCTGCACACAGATCAAGTTACCGCTGTGTACAAAAGCTATTGAGATTTACAGTTAACTTGGCAGCTGTGGCTGGGAATTTGTTGAAAGGGATATGGTCGAGCGGAACTTGAAATTGTACAGAAGCTATTGTGGTCGCGCGTCCAGCCAAACCTGGATAGACGTGTTCGAGTTCTTGTCCTTCTCCTTTTGTCCGCCAAAGGGAGCTTTGTTCACGTTCAGTTTTCTTCTTTAGCACAAGGAAATATCAAAGTGGTAGACGATTCTGTGCGCTCCTGCGTTTGGACTCCAAGCAGCGTGCGGAAATTTTGTCCATTTCCAGGCGAAGATCCAGCTCGCAGTGATCTTACGATTCACAATTTTGCGTCACTTGTCGCACAAATTTCACGCAAAGTGGAACGCTTGTCATCAGAAAGAGGGAACGCTAAATTTTCTGCTTTGCACCAGTTTTCCAGATCAGCTCTTGTTCGACTCAGCATGTGCTTTCCACTCATCTGCGTCTTGACCCTGAACCTCTTTGTGTTCAATGAAATCAATATCGTCTTGACAATAGTCGACGAATTGGTTCCACCGAACCTTTTCACTGGGTATTGTCAGCGACTGGAAGTCGATGTCGATCAGCAGGTTGAAATAATCCTTTGAAGCTTTAATCTGCTTGAGAAGCCAGTTGTTCCACCTGCATTGAAAGTCACACCTCATCACCCCAATGGGTCTCCCCTTTCAGTCCTGAGGTGTTGTAATGCTTTCTCGGAGTGTTTAATGGCTGAGATTGTGAGCGCCAACACTTGCACATTGTACACACAGAAAAGAGCCGGTGTTCCAGGCGAAATCTGTAGAGTCCCACTTCTTTGTCATTTGAAAGTTTCATTGCTGGGGTTCAACACACATGCAGGTTGAGACACGGCACCTTCTCCATTGTCATTCCAGCAGCAATTTCCTGCTCAACTCTCAATCGTTCTGCTTCATTGGTACCGACGAGAGTTGGATCATCGCTCTCTGAGACATCAGTGAACCGAGGACTCAACCAAAACCAGACTCGGCAGGTGAACATGACGGTGAGTCCGTCCAAGGGGTCCAGTCCGGAATTTTTTGTTCCAAATGTGTTGCATTTTCACAATCTGTGGACAGATGTTTGGGACTCGAACATACATGGTCCCAAACCCTTTGCCACACCAAGTTTGAAAGTGTCTGCAACAGGAACACCAGTGTGTAATGGGGAATTTCTTGACCTGCATGTTTCTGATGTGCACACAACACCTGTCTGCAGTGCAAAAGCAAGGGCAGGGAACAGATTTCAGGGTCGGAGGAACCTGAGCTCCAGGGCCCCAGGACATTTGTTGGGAGCCATTTTGGATTTCAGAAAATTTCCTGTCGTGAAGGAACTGGAAGGCATGTTTGATGGTCGCGGTAGCCGGCCATCTAGGTCCCGCTGTTGGCTTAAAAACCCTTAGCATTCATGTGTGTGTCTGTCCACACTTTGGAATGTAACCTCCCACCCTACCAGACCCCCCACCCACCCTACCAGACCCCCCTACCCACCCTACCAGACCCCCCCATCCACCCTACCAGACCCCCCACCCACCCCACTGGACCCCCCACCTACCCTACTGGACCCCCCCACCCACCCTACCAGACCCCCTACCCACCCTACTGGACCCCCCCACCCACCCTACCAGACCCCCCACCCACCCTACCAGACCCCCCC
>JAAUXT010126113.1_pt1 | contig 32706 bp, 45 predicted proteins | sample 7278171 | NCBI WGS metagenome assembly JAAUXT01 (sample SAMN14350112, study PRJNA611818) | marine sediment metagenome | isolation source: surface marine sediment (1.8m) | place: French Polynesia: Moorea | collected 2018-08
AATATCTTCCCCGCCACAAGTGGAAGGTGAAAATTATTTCATTGCGGCAGACTTCACGGCATTAGGTGAAATCAGAAGAGCTGTGGGAGAAGGAACCTGTGATGTCATTGAGAGTAAGTTGTATTTTGATTTGATGAGCCGTGAAGAGTTTCAAATTGGAATCTTTGTATTGTAGATTTGGAGAATGTTGGGGATTCATTAATCCAGTATTATTCCAGTGATTTTATTCTTTTCTTTTTTATCTGTCATGTTACGGACCGTGTATGAGGTAACGACTGTCCAGCTTGGTGTCGACAGCCTTCCCGCTTTGGTTCACTTTTTCGTCTCTGTTTTGTTTTGCAAAAAGATGTGGAACACTTTTGAGAATGATGTGAGGCGAACAATTGAACCAAAGCGGAAGGGTGGAGTGGAGGCTTGACGCTGTTAACTGCATGGCTTCATTGAATGCATGAGTGGCTGTGCTGTAGATCTCTGTGGTTGGTGTGTGCATGGTCAGACCGCACCAGTCTTCAATACTGCACACTTCCTGGGCCCCACGTCCAGGGACGTGGGCCTGGGGGGTGATTCTGTTTCAGGTCGCACTCTTTCTGTGAGGTGAAATGTGTTCTTTTGTTTACCCTTCACAACCCGCATTACACGCACACAACCACAGAAACACACACGGTGCAAACACCAAGCACGACACCACACCCGCAGGCACCGTGCTGCAGGTCAACCCGATTATTGCAGCGTTGTCTTCTGCCCTTTTTCCAGCTCCCAGGTGTGAGTCGCAGGTCGACCTCTGCTTCGTCATCGACAGCTCTGGAAGCATCAGAGACAACAATGTCCCAGGAGGACCAGACAATTGGCAGCTTCAGCTAGAGTTCCTGGTGAGCCTGGTCCGGGCTTTCACAGTAGGCAGGGATGCTACTCGGGTTGGTGCAGTGGTCTTCTCAGAGCAAGTCAGACTAGCCTTTGCACTGGACAGATACAATACAGCTGAGGACATTAGTGCAGCCATCCTGGCCATTCAATATCTTGGACAAACCACCAACACTCCAGAGGCTCTTCGTGTGACCAGAACTCAATGCTTCAATGTTGCCAATGGTGACAGACCCAATGTGCCCAACTTGGTTCTCATTGTGACTGATGGACAACCCTTCCCAAGAGATAGAAGAGGTCCTGCCCTGGTTGAAGCAAGAGCTCTCAAAGATACTGGAGTGACTTCCATAGCTATTGGAATCACTAGTGACATTGATGTCGACTTCCTGAGAGAGCTCTCCTCCAGCCCTCAACTGGAAGGCCAGAACTTCTTCACCGCGACAGACTTCGCCGTTTTGAACACCATTCAGAGGACTGTGGTGGAAGGCACTTGCACCACTCTCACAGGTAAGGATTACCGCTGTGTGTTCGGGTCTCCAGTTCTGTTTCTTCATGTTGCAGTTTTGTCTGCGTTTTTTCTGGTGGCCGAAGGAGGATTGGTACTGAATAGGGACCTGGACGAATAGGGGTGGGTCCTCAAAATCTATTTTCTGGAACGCTTGAGGAGTTCTCCATGTTCCTGGCAGTTCTGTCAAAACGCCCAAAACTTTCTGTGATTCACAGAATTCATTGTGCACTTCGAGACACAGCTGTGGTCCCGAGATGCAGGCAACCGTGCCCATGTTAGCAAGACAAAAAAATGTACCTGCTCCCAAGTCGTCAGAGCTCGAACCAGAGGGGTTTGTCCCCCAGGGTCTGGGTTCTCCAATCCAAAAACCGTTGCTATGCAGTTGCAACAAACCGCGAAATTTAACCTGTTCTCTTTTTCCAGCAGAAGTTGGTCCAGCCCCGATGCAAAAACCAAACTTATCTCCCAATTTTGAGCCAAGGAGCCAAGGCCCATTGTCTTCCTCCCAAGTCTTTGGTCTGCAGGCCCAAGAATCATTTGAACATCTTTAATTTTGCTGTCAGGGTGTCTCACCCCACTGACCAGGACCCTGGATGTCTCGCCCCACTGACCAGACCCCGGATTATGTCTCCCGATCTGCAGTCTTTGTAACAACATACCCACCAAGGTTTCTAAACACCAGAACTTCAGGATTGATGTTTCCTCTTTCAGAACCCACCTGCGAAGTGCAAGTGGACTTGTGTTTCCTGATCGACAGCTCTGGAAGCATCCGGGACAACAACCCTTCGGACGGATCCTTTGACAACTGGCTGCTGCAACAAGAGTTCCTTGCTCTACTGGTGGATTTGTTTACAATAGGGACTGATGCTACCAGGGTTGGTGCTGTCCTGTTCTCAGAGCAAGTGAATCTGGCTTTTGCCTTGAACACCTACACAGATGCTCAATCAGTAAAGAATGCCATCCTTGCTCTTCCTTATCTTGGGCAAACCACAAATACCCCAGAAGGATTCAGAGTGACCAGAGAACAGTGCTTCAATGCTGCAAATGGTGACAGGCCCAATGTCCAGAACTTGTGCATCTTTATTTCTGATGGTGTGCCCTTCCCAGCAGACAGAAGAGACCCAGCAATCAGGGAGGCTGAGCAACTCAAAAACAGAGGTGTTCTCATCATTCCCATTGGTGTCACAGATGTCATTGACAAAGACCTGTTGAGAGCCATCTCTTCTCCACCTCAACTCGAAGGAGAGAACTACTTCATCGCCGCAGACTTCACAGCATTAGGTGAAATCAGAAGAGCTGTGGGAGAAGGCACCTGTGCTGTTGTGGAGGGTACGTTTGCTCTTCCATTATCTCCACATTAGCAAAAAGAGCCAAAAATGCTTTGTCTATTTCTGCTCCTTTCCCTCGGGTGAAACTCCCAAAATCCAAGGAACTGGAGTGTGGGTCCTGTTTCTTGGAATGTTCTGTCGCGAGGTTGGCGATTCAAGGAAGATGTCTCTGACCATTCTGCTATTCTGGACCTGGGTCGGATCCCTGAAGACCAGTCACATACAATCCTGAACTGTTCGTTTGCCCAATGTTGCAAAATTTTCTACTTCACATGTTGCTGTTGCTGAAGGTGCCATGGATTTGAGTTCGCTTCCGTCTATTGGTCTTCAGGATCCGCCCTAGTGTCTGTTGAGATGTTCGGCCAACAAGGTCCTGCCGGAGCTCAGTGCTCAGGGAACTGAGGTGTTGTTGGTTGCAATGTTGGGTTTTCCAATAGATCCAGGGGCCGAGGGACTCAACTCAGCGTTGTGACAAAATTTCCAACCACAGGGGCTGATCTTGGGAGGGAACCCAGCCCCCTGAACATTGAAAATATTCAGTGACTGATGTTTTCATTTTACATTTCAAACGTGAGGGATCGCCCTCCTCTCGATAGCTTTCTTGATCTGCTCCAGTTTTTCATGCAAATATCAGAGATACTGGGCGTTGCCCCTCGGTCTCAATATGGATCTACTTGGTGCACTGAATGGTAGCGCCAGAAAGTGGAAATGCCAAATCGAGATTCTCCTGGAGAAGAAACCAACAGCACCAGTTCCCTGGTGGCACTTCACTTCTCTTGAGCCTGAAAATTACTTCATATGCATGTGTATTTTTTGTGAACAGAACCAATGTGTGAGGCACAGGTGGACCTGTGCTTCATCATCGACTCCTCCGGATCCATCCGAGACAACAACCCTGCTGACGGATCTTCTGACAACTGGCTCCTGCAGCTTGATTTCCTCTCCAGACTTGTGGATGTTTTCACCATTGGTCCCCAAGCCACCAAAATTGGAGCTGTGGTTTTCTCAGAGCAGGTCTTTTTGGCCTTCACTCTGGATACCTACACTGATGCCCAGTCAATCAAAAATGCCATAAATGGACTGGCTTATTTGGGTCAAACCACAAATACTCCTGAAGGATTCAGAGTAACCAGAGAGCAATGCTTCAACCCTGCCAATGGAGACAGAGCCAATGTCCAGAACCTGGCCATCTTTATCTCTGATGGTGTGCCCTTCCCAGCAAATAGGAGGGACCCAGCAATAAGAGCAGCTGAGGCCCTGAAAAACTCTGGGGCATCAGTGATTGCAATTGGTGTCACCAGTGTCATAGACAAAAATTTCTTGATGCAAATCTCCTCCCCTCCGCAACTTGAGGGATCCAACTACTTTGTGGCAGTGGACTTCTCAGCTCTTGGTACTATCAGGAGAGCTGTAGGGGAAGGAACATGTGAAGTTGTCACAGGTATATTCATTGATGAAAAGACTTCATTTTCAGATGCATGCCTAGGCATGGTGAATTGCTAATTTTGTAACCCTTGAACTATTGGAACTAAAATGCATTTTGTAGGCACATTGCACCGTTGTTTTTGCATGCCGCACACAGGACACGAAGCTAACTTTTCAGATATTCGTTTGGACCAGAAGTGACTTCCTTCTTTCATTGACGGAATAACATCTTTGTTTTGTATTTGAACCTGAAGACTGGTTCTGTTCATCAGGATCTTGGAACTTCTGTCATGCATGAAACTCTTCTCAGTTTTTAACCCTGTTGTAGACACTGGAGACTAACGTGGAACGTGAACTCATAATTTCCAAACTGATTGTGCGCCGTCGCCCCTCACAACGAGTCCTGTTTCGACGGAAAGTCCAGGCGCGCGCAGGTTCTGACTCACGCAGCAGTTTCCCCAGCCACCTCCAGTCAAGAAAACGACGTTTCGCGTCAGTTTAACGCACAACGCTCCCTCTTGGAGGCTTTTTCACACTGAGCGAACAGACGTTCCGACCAACCCAGCCGGCTCGGAAAGAAAAGAAGTCCTTTTGGGGGGGGGGGGGATCTGTGATGAACACACCCTTTTTCGTTTGGGGGCGTTGACTCCTGATTTGGGTCTGTCACACCGGAAGTTCACCCTGACGTGTTGTGCTGGTGCGGCCACCAGGGGGCCAGGTGCCGGCGGGTTGCGTCGGGCCCGGAACGTTCAGCTCCCTGTGTGGAGGCGTCACGAACCACGTGGCGAACACGTGGATGGGCAGGTTCAGCAGCGACGGACGTTACACCCGAGTGACCACTGTCGCGATTCTTTGTGTCCGGGGCAGGTCACGTGGAAACGCAGCTCGCGCGCGCACACAGCTAAACCTGCCTATTTCACACCGACGCTGCCTTGGCTTCAGCATGTCCTTGATGTTTGCAGAGCCCAGGTGTGCGTCCAAGGTGGATCTGTGCTTCATCATCGACTCCTCCGGGTCCATCCGAGACAACAACCCTTCGGACGGTTCCTATGACAACTGGCTGCTGCAGCTCGAGTTCTTGACCAGCATCGTGAGGGCGTTCACCATCGGGCCCGACGACACTCAGGTTCATTGTGCTTTCAATCTGTTTGTTCTGCATAAAGAGCCAGGTTCAACGTCGACGTCAACAACGTGAAGCTGAACTGAACCGAAAATGTTCAAGATGACCAGTGCATTTCGTCAAGCGGATCCGCCACGTATGGGCCTCCCGTGGGATGTGTCCTTACACCACGTGTTTCCTTGGAACCAGGACAAATCCGTGTCCAGCACGCACACCCGTCCCCACACACGCACACATATGTTCTTGGCTCTTGGCAGGTCGGAGCAGTGGTCTTCTCGGAACAAGTCTTCCTCGCCTTCACGCTGAACCAATACGACAACCAGAACGACATCAACCAGGCCATTCTCAACATCAACTACATCGGAGGCCAGACCAACACGCCGGAAGCGCTCATAGTGACCCGAGAACAATGCTTCAGCGCCAGCAATGGGGACCGCAGGAACAGTGACAACCTGGCCATCATGGTCACGGATGGACTGCCCTTCCCCACCAATAGGAGACAACCGGCTCTGGACCAGGCCAGGAGACTGAAGAATTTTGGGGTCTTCCTGGTGCCTGTGGGTATCACCGACACCATAGACGAGGACTTCCTCAGGGACATCTCCTCGCCGCCCCAGGTCCTGGGAATTTTCTTTTGTTCTGTCTGTTATTGCGAGCAGCTTCGGCGTGTTCGCGCCTCAAATTGAGCAAGGTTTGCACGTAAGCGTCACGGTCCTGAGCGTTCTGCGCGTTCATCTCACTGATCGCATTCTGCTCTGCCAGATCCTGGGAACCAACTACTTCACGGCGAGTGACTTCCTGGCTCTGGACCGGATCCGACGCACCGTGGTGCAGGGAACGTGCGAGACTGTCGAGGGTGAGTGGGAAAAGCGTGTAGAATTGAGGTATCTTGGACTGACTATTGAGTTTCGTCTTTCAGGAGGGGACGCAGGATTCCTGGTGCACTTACTGGTGTCGTGTTTTGCATGAAGAACCGTCGCATGTTGATGTGTTCACACTGGATGCGTTCAGGGGCGGACCCAGGAAGTCGCCACCCTCCTGACCCGTGAAAAAATATTGTACCCCCAATGTTTGTCAATGGGAATCGCCACACCCGTACACAAACTGGCGATGTGACCGCCAAAAACGCGTGTGCGTGATTTTTCGCCTCAATTTTCACCGCAAAAGTGATGTGTGCGTGTGTGCTGCGACGATGTTGTGCCTTTGTGTTGTGTTGTTTTCAGCATGAAACGAATCAGTGTGGTGTGTTGTGTGTACGCTCAAATTCAAAAACTTTTTCTGTGAGTGCTGGACGGTGAAGATGATCTTGTTGCCATTTTTCAAATCAGATGAGTTCAAGCTGGTCTCAGGCTGAAATTGAGCGAAATTGAACCCCTCCTTTGGACATTTGGCGACGTGTCCATCGTGTGACCCTTGGTTGACGCGTCTGCATCAGCGTCAGTGCGTGGCCAGTCTGACTCCTTGTTAAAAAGTACATCAGGGGACTGACGCACACTGACGCAGTTGGGTTGTGGTGATACTTTTGCTCTCCGAGTGACGTGCGTCAGAGTTGAAAACGGACATGTCACTCCGGGAGAATTCACCACGGCTTGACTGCACAGTGTAGACCAGCCGCAGACCGAGCGTACCACAACGAGAGTGCTTAATGTTTGTTCTTGCTCGGCAATGTGAGGCAGTCAAATGTTCTGGCCTGAATTTTGGGAAAGAACAAGGACCCGGGGGTCGTTCTGGTCCGGGGGGAGCAAACCTCGAGGCCCCAGGGACGGGATCTGGTCCACTGGCCCAGCACCCCAGGGTGACCCTGCTTACAACTTCAGAAGGTTTAACACGCAGAAACAAGAAGAAAAACTTATGCTGCAGACAATGGGGAGGTTGTTCCTTTTTGGGGGGAGGGGCCTAAACTTCCGTGGATCCGTCCCTGGCAAATTTCGACATTTCGGGACATTATCATTCGACATGTGCCTCACACTGCCTGAGTGTTCGTTGTAGACCTGTGGTTTCCACTGCCTGGCTCCAAACAAACGCACGAAGCTGGAGCTTGTCATGTTTTTGGTTTGACCTGAGCAAATTATTTTCTGAACCCGGAGGCAGGCGGTGGAGAGCCGTGAACGGTGCTTTGTTTGTGTAATTTTTCCTCAAGATCGGGATGCCAGGTGCTTCAGCTAACTTTGTGAACAACAGTGTTGAGAGACGCCTCACAAGTACCTGGCATGCCGTGACGCATCCCTGTCCCCCCCCTCCCCACTGGAGTGGCTTACTGTCTTACGCGACATAATTTTTCCCAAGTAGAGCCTTCCTGTGAGGCGAAGGTGGATCTGTGCTTCATCATCGATTCCTCCGGATCCATCCGAGACAACAACCCTCCGGGCGGCCCCGACAACTGGCTCCTGCAGCTGGATTTCCTCTCTAGACTTGTGGATGTTTTCACCATTGGCCCCCAAGCCACCAAAATTGGAGCTGTGGTTTTCTCAGAGCAGGTCTTTTTAGCTTTTACTCTGGATACCTACACTGATGCCCAGTCAATCAAAGATGCCATAAATGGACTGGCTTATTTGGGTCAAACTACAAACACACCTGAAGGATTCAGAGTGACCAGAGAGCAATGCTTCAACACAGCAAATGGAGACAGGATTGATGTCCAGAACCTGGCCATCTTTATCTCTGATGGAGTACCACACCCAGCAAACAGGAGGGACCCAGCTCTGAGAGAGGCTGAAGCTCTCAAGAATTCGGGAGTTTCTGTGATACCCATTGGTGTCACCAATGTGATAGACAGGGATTTCCTGAGACAAATCTCCTCCCCACCCCAACGGGAGGCAGAAAACTTCTTTGTGGCAGTGGACTTCTCAGCTCTTGGCACCATTAGGAGAGCTGTAGGGGAAGGAACATGTGAAGTTGTGACAGGTATACGGATGCGGAAACCATTTTCAGTAGCGCTGACTGACGTTCTTCACATTGCATGTTTCACTCAGTGGACTGACGAATCACATAGAGAACTGCATGTTCTGCACAGTTCACTCACCTTGCATGCCTTCACGTTTTCAGTTTATTTTGTGTTATCATCATTGTTGTTGTTTTTCACCATTGATTTGAAACAGGTTTTATTGAATCGTGAGATATTGAGATATATTGACCACAGTTTTGAACCAGCTCAGTTTGCGGCTGCATGCGGAGGCGACGGTGCTGCACACACACGCAGGCTCCGGTTAACCTTGCATGCGTCTTGGGTTTTATTCACCTGTCTCAAATAACACACACGTTTCAAAGTATAGTGCACGAAGTTTTCTGAAAATATTTGAGTTTGTCTCACAAATAATCTTTTGCGAAAAGCTCAAGATGCGAAAGTTGTCAGGTGAACTCTCAGGCCTGACTCAATTCAGGTGCTTCACGAAAGTGAGTTTGATAGCAGCGTGCGAGGAGCGAACGTCAAGCCGGTTCAGTTTCTCACTGTGTTTTCCCGTAATTTCAGAGCCGCGGTGCGAGTCCAAGGTCGATCTGTGCTTCGTCATTGACTCGTCTGGCTCCATCCGGGACGCCAACCCGTCCGACGGTTCCTATGACAACTGGCAGCTGCAGCTCGAGTTCCTCTCCAACCTGGTCCGGGCCTTCACCATCGGTCCCGACGCCTCCCAGGTCGGAGCGGTGGTCTTTTCTGAGCAGGTGTTCCTGGCGTTTGCTCTCAACCGCTACGACAACAGAGAGGACATCTCCCAAGCGATCCTCAACCTGGCGTACATTGGTCAGACCACCAACACCCCTGAGGCTCTGAGGGTCACCAGAACCCAGTGCTTCAGCCCCAGTAACGGAGACAGGAGCGATGCGAAGAACCTGGTCATTGTGGTCACAGACGGCCTCCCCTTCCCACCCAACCGCAGAGGCCCTGCTATAGAAGAAGGGCGGCAGCTCAAGAACACAGGTGCTGTTATGGTGCTGGTGGGTATCACTGACACCATCGACCAGGCCTTCCTCCGAGACCTGTCCTCCCCGCCTCAACAGCTCGGAACCAACTACTTTACCGCCAGTGACTTCCAGGCTCTGGACAACATTCGCAGGACCGTGGTCCAGGGCACGTGCGAGAGTGTGGAAGGTGAGTCCCCCACCAGGGGGTGCTGTCTCTACTTTAGCCTCGGGTTGGGGTTCGAAGAACTGTTGTAGTGATGCAGTGCGCGACTGAAACTGTGTGCTCGACAGGGAGAGAATCTCCTCAGCGGGGCGGGGGGGGGGGGGAATGGGAGGTTTGGTTTCATCACCCATACCTCCGCTTTTTGCATCGAAGCACAGCGCGACTATTCAAGTGTTTTTTGTTTCCCTTGAAACTTCAGTTGATCAAGTTAACTCCCTTCCTTGACTGAAATCTCCTGTAACTTCTTTAGTTTAGACTGTACTAAACTGACGAACCACCGCATTGCGCGTTCAAACCACGAAAATGCTGTTGCCATGGTCATGGTGTTGTTGCCATGCAAAGTTGTTGCCATGGAAATTGCTGTTTTACGTTGTTGCGCATTGTGTTCCATCTTCGTTTCTTCCTCACGCAGAGTCTCAGCCTTGTGAAACCAAAGTGGACCTGTGCTTCATTATCGACAGTTCGGGCAGCATCAGGGACAGCAACCCGTCCGACGGCTCTTTTGATAACTGGCAATTGCAGTTGAACTTTCTGGCCGAGTTAGTCGATTCATTCACGATTGGACAGGACGCGACGCGCGTGGGGGCCGTCAGCTTTTCAGATATCGTCATCTTTGAGTTCGCTCTGGACGAGTTCCCGGATGCGGAGAGCGTGAAGAACGCCATCCTGAGCATCGACTACATCGGGCAGATCACGAACACGGCCGGAGGCTTCCGAGTCGCGCGCGAACAGTGCTTCAACAGGGCCAACGGGGACCGCCCTGACGTACAGAACCTCGCCGTCATTATCACCGACGGTCAACCGTTCCCGACCAACAACGTGCCGCTGGCGCTGGAGGAGGCGCGGCGTCTACAGGGCGCGGGCGTCACCATGACGTCAATCGGCGTCACTAACGTCATCAACGAGGACCTGCTGCGTCAGTTCTCCTCCCCGCCACAGGAGCTGAATCGCAACTACTTCACGGCGCCAGACTTCACGTATCTGGAAAGCATTCGAGCTAACGTTAGGCAGGAAAGTTGCGAGAGCGTCGCAGGTAAAGAACCTCGTGGTGTGAAGCGCTTCTCGTCCGCACTTACGCTGAGCATGCTGCATGTACAGAACGCAGGCTTTGCACGTGTTTTTGGTTCAGTCTTCCATGGACTTTTTCACACTTTTTCTTTTCAATTTTGTTGCAGTTGCAGCACCTTATGTACACAAAATACTCCGTACTTGTGTTTGCATGTGAGGCCACTTTCGTCTCCACGCAGGGAGGCGTTGATGCTTGACGGCCAGGTTCACACCGACTGCTTTGCCTCTGCCTGGCATGCAGTCCAGGAAGGCCCCGGGGCCCAGACTCCTGACAAATCTGTTAAGCCCTCTAGTTTTGCACCGTCAGGTGCAAAATGGTTGGAGGCTTTTCGCAGCAGTTTTCAAAGTTGGGGTCCCCCTTCCTGATTCAGCAGCGTTTCACAGAAAAAATTTTCCGGAGGGAATTTTGGTGTGAACGTGGTGTGGGCTCGCGCGTGCATCGTCCCTGTGTGAGGAGGAAGGAAGGGCCGGTTGAAGATGGCTTAATCTCTTCTCCGTGTAGGAGCCAGTCGAGGTGCCGTGGTGTGCATGCCTCTCCACGTGGACCGCATGGACGTTGTTCTCTTGTACAGTGTATCTGCATGCCTCCTCCTCCTCCTCCTCCTGCTCCTTCTCCTCCACAGTTGCATGCGTCGTCTTGTGAACATTGCATGTGCATGCCTCACCTGAACTTGTGCGCCGCACCACACTCAAACCGCATTTTGTGTGATCGTTTCTCACCAAAGCTACCAGAATATTAATTTGTGTGTTGTGTGTTTTTGTCTTCGTTTGGTTGTGGGAGGTTTTGTGGGTGTTTGTTTGTGTGTCAGCTGGTGAAAATGCCTGGACCTTTGCCAAACATGGAGTCAGAAAGGGCCTGATCCCCAAGAAAATTACTCACACCTTGAGGCGACAAGATTGGCCAGTCTCGTCCCTGTTTCATGTGCCAACCGTGTCAGTCTGGAGGCTCCTTTGTTGTGTTGCCACAGCCTGTTTCTGCATCTCAGTCGTTGGGTGTGGCCCTTGCTACCCAGGTGCAACCCTTACGTATGGCCCTGGCCAGTATTGGGTCACCTGAGAGTTGCACCCAACGAAGGTCAGACAGGCTGAGACAGACTGAGAAACAGGCTGTGGTCCCCTTTTCCCTGCACAATCCTGAGAACAATGCACGACACACGTGCAGAATTGGATTTTGGGAGGGTCACGTGTTAAGTTTCAACACAGAGGCTTTTGACTCGGGTGACAGGTCCAGGCATGAAGAGCAGTTCCTAATCCACACGTAATTCAGCTGCGAGAATCGTGATATGAAAGGAAACGTTAGCCAGGGAACTGGTCCCATTTCGTTCCGAAGAATTTTGTTCGTAATTTCACCCGTCATGTCCTAATCGCAGAGGTTTAGTAGCGATGGCTCGATCACCCGGAGCCGATAGTGGCGTTTGCGTTGCTTAGTTACGATTTGTGTTCGATTCCTTCATTGTTCTTAACCTCCAAATTGAAGTTTTAATCATTAACGCAAAAGCAATGCAACCCCCGTTAATCAATCAATGCATCCTCCCGTTATGTTTTGCACACACACTCCCCGTGGCGCCCCCTGGTGCGGCCTCTGATCCTGCCGCTCTGTTGTAGTGCCGACGTGCGCGGCGATCGTGGACCTCTGCTTCATCGTCGACTCGTCGGGCTCCATCCGGGACAACAACCCGTCGGACGGGAGCTTCGATAACTGGCTGCTTCAGCTCGAGTTCGTCAGTCTCCTCACGTCCGCCTTCACCATTGGTGAGTGGACGCGTCGCGTCGCGTGGCGTGGCTTCCGATCACGTGACCGTCGTAGATTCTTGTGTTTCGCTCCAAGCTACACATGACGCAGTGCTCGAAAATTGCGCAGAAAGGAATAGACAGGGAGATCTTCACGAATGAACGAATCCAAATCGCACAGTGATGTTCCCTGCAGAAAATTCTTGCAACATTGAATTTTCTCACTGTCCACAAGGAATTCTTCGTTCGTATTGAAAGAAAAAGCCACCGAGCTCGCATATCCCCTCACCAATATCTTTGAAGACAGCACAGAACGCACAGCTGGGAATTCTCGTCGCTGATTGGGTGTCCGTCTCTGTGTGTGCGCAGGTCGCGACGCGACGCGCGTCGGCGTCGTCATGTTCTCGGAGCAGGTGACGCTCGCCATCCCGATGAACCGCTACACGGACGGAGACGACCTGCGCAGCGCCATCCAGCGGCTCCCGTACCTCGGGCAGACCACCAACACTCCGCGTGAGTACCCACCCTTGAGTCACGTGCGCATCCGCTAACATGTCATGTGAGTGCCTGTTCCCATGTCACGTGAATACCCGCTCACATGTCACGTGAGTACCCTCTCACGTGTACCCGCTCACATGTCACACACGTGAGTACCTTTTCACGTGTCGCGTGAGTACTCGCCACGAGACTACTCCTGTTGTTGCGAAATGTTGGATTCACGATAAATTTTGACCTGCCACGGGATATAACGCCTGGGGTTTTTGGCTGCGCGACTGAACTGGTTCCTTGTTCTTTTCCTGCAGAGGCGCTGATCGTGACGCGCACGCAGTGCTTCAACCCGTCCAACGGAGACCGCCGAAACGTGCCGAACCTCGCCATCATTCTCACCGACGGGCTCCCGTTCCCGCCGAACCGACGCCAGCCCGCCATCAGTAAGAGTGGGCACAGGGGGCGCCATCAGTAGAGTGGGTACAGGGGGCGCCATCAGTAGAGTGGGTACAGGGGGCGCCTTCAGTAGAGTGGGTACAGGGGCGCCATCAGTGAAGTGCGCACAGGGGGCGCCATCAGTAAGAGTGTGCACAAGGGGCGCCATCAGTAAGAGTGGGCACAGGGGGCGCCATCAGTAAGAGTGTGCACAGGGGGCGCCATCAGTAAGAGTGGGCACAGTCAGTACAAGAGTTGGCGCAGGATGGCGTCATGCGTCGGCGCAGGGACAGATTCAGCAATCATTTTGAGCAAAAACCCAACGGGCTGCGACCCTGACCTTGAACAATGTCAGCGTTGTTTGTGCCGGACAATGGAATTGAGTGAAGGGCAAAAGTATTTCTTCGCCTCTGCCCGGGACACAGTCCCTTCCTTTAACTCAACGCGTGCGCAGTCAGCATTTGCGGCGCTAACGTGGTGCGCATGCGCGGTTTCAGGGGAGGCGGAGGCGCTGCGCGCAGCCGGCGTCAACATGATCGGGATCGGTATCACCGAGGAGGTCGACGTCGACTTCCTCCGCCAGATGTCGTCTCCACCGCAGGTAGAGTCCGCCGCGTCCGTCCCCACGGCGTCCGTCCTCTCACGTGACATACATCCAGTCCACAGCCACTCACGCTTCGCCCCAAGACGGATGCGTTGAATATGCACCGATTTATGAGATTTGGGTTGTATCAACTCTTGTTTTCACCTGGTTTTTGCCTAATTCTCGCCATTTTTTTTAAAAATCAGATCGAGGGTCAAAATTATTTTACGTCAGCGGACTTCACGGCGTTGGCGTCGATACAGAACGCCGTCATCATCGGCACGTGTGAAGTGCTGTCCGGTACGTGCGCATGCGCAGCCGTTCTCTGATTGGCTGTGTTCCGTTCTGCGCTCCAATGTCGCGCAGTTCGCTTCTCCTCTGACGCGCGTTCACATCTTTGTTCTTGTCGGCTTGTTGAGAAGTCGTGGACCTGTTCACGCATACCTCTCTCACACACGCACAGTGACACGGGTGTTGTCTCGCCCGCAGGTTGCAGCGAGGTGGTGGACCTGTGCGTGGTGCTCGACGCCGGCGGCTCCAGGGACACCGCCAACTGGGACCTGCTCAAGGGATTCGCCGCGTCCGTCGTCAGTGCTTTCAACGTGAGTAACGTCCAGCGCACGCATACCCCTCACACACACACACATCGTCAGTGCCTTCAACGTGAGTAACGTCCAGCGCACGCATACCCCTCACACACACACACATCGTCAGTGCCTTCATTTGGAGCAGCACGGGCACGCGCTCGTCTCAACCGATTCTGTGCCACTGGTCCTGCTTTTGAAAGCGACTGTGTGGCCCATGCTCGTACTTAACGTTTAGGGTACTGTCACCTCCATTTCTTGTGTTTGGGGTTGGGTTTCTGGACCGTGCGACGTGTTGGCGTCTCTTGCAGGTCGGCCAGTCGCAGACGCGCGTGGCGCTCATGACGTACGGAAACAGCGCGACCCGCAACTTCGGACTCGAGCAATACTCGTCTGAGGAGGACGTCCTGGTGAGTGCACGCACACCTGACTTACACACACGCACAGGGAAAGGTGGTCAGGGGATTCATCAACACGAGGCGGCGTCTTGTCCGGAAATTCCCCCTCAAGATAAATTGACTGTCTGTCTGTCTGTCTGTCTGTCTGTCTGTCTCTCTCTCTCTCTCTCTCTCTCTCTCTCTCTCTCTCTCTCTCTCTCTCGCAGGCACACACACACACATACACACACACACACATACACACACACACACACACACACCACGGAGTGATGCACGAGTATGTGAAAGAACATCGATTCTGTTTTACTCGGCTGAACGGGCCCCAAGTCTCGGCTCTTCTCGTTTCAGCGCGCGATCTCGGACGCGAACTTCGTGGGCGGCGGAGTGAACACGGCGGAGGGTCTGCGTGCGCTGCGGCAGCAGTGCTTCAGCTCCGGGGACCGGCGCGACGTGCGCAACGTCGCCTTCTTCATCACAGGTGCGACGCGTCCGGTGGCGACGCGACGTCGCGACGCTCAGTTCGCGCTGGAGCGTTTTACGTCAAGAAACGCGCGCAGAGGCGTGGACGCAGCGTCCTTTTCACATGTACTTTCCGAAGCTCAAAATGTCAAAATCTCGCTTCGCGCATTTCTGTCACGACGGCGGCGGACTGAGTTGACACGTGACTTCCGGAACACGGAAACGGGATCCCACAGCGTCGAACGTCGCTGGTATTGGTTTACCCATGTATCTGTGTCCATGTCCTGGAACCAACAAAATTTCCGAATTGCCCTCCCCTGATACAAAGTTGGAAGCTGGAATTTCCAGATGCTCATGAACTCACCTCTGAGATGAAGTGATGCACTGCCGATTTACGTGGCGCGCGGCTGGTTCTCCACTTGAAAGTTTGGAGTTTCGTCTTGCTCCTATAGAGCCTTCTGTCCATTGATCCCAAGAACCAATCCTGAGTGTCCCTTGCGGGTGGCCCGACCTCACGTGCTTTGTGTCGGGTTGTCTTCCTCACTGACGCGTGTCTCACGTCCTTGTCACGCACAGACGACCGTCCGACGACCAACACGGGTCAGATCCGGTCGGAGGCGACGGCGGTACAGAACGCCTACATCTACACCATCGCCGTCGGCGTCGGCAACGCCATCGACCAGGGGACGCTGCGCGACATCTCGTCGGCGCCGCAGCGTCGTGACGAGACGTTCTACGCCATCGCGTCGCATAGCAACCTCGACTCGGTGCGTGGAGTGGGCGTTCTCAGATTACTCGTGGCGCTCCCGTCTGGAGACTGGGCTCGCACAATTGTGTGCAATGCTGGGCTGTTCACTCCCTGAACTGGGTGTCTGTTTCCCTGTGATCAATGAAGCAACAAAAGTTGACTGCTTGACCCACCCACACCAACTGGTTGGGCGAGAACCACCACACTGACTGTTTTGTTGACTTGACACAAAGAAACAGGAAATTCTTGTACAGACCTCGTGAAGGCTTCACTTTTGACATGATTCGTTGCTTTCTTGCAGAGTCTGAAGGACGTGATCGAGGGATCGTGCCAGGCGATCCGGGAGAATGCTCGCGTTCCGCCCGCCGCTGGTGAGTCAGTTCTGCGGGCAGCGTCCCAGCTGTCCAGCTGCGGTGAACCTATATCCTGGGTCTCCTTTCTCAACTGTTCGTGTGTCCTGCTTCCCAGTCCCCACCACCACAGCAAAAACAGTGTCCCGGACCGCCTCACAGCTGAACACAATGGTTTGGGTCCTTGAACTTCAGCCAGCAAAACACCTTCATTTGGGAAAACCAAACATCTGGTCACACCTGACTCAGCCCCTGACCAGGGTGCAAACCTGTCCTGATGCTCCTGGCCAACAACACACAAATATAGCGCACGCAGGTTCTGATTGATTTCAGCACAAATTGAATGCGATTGACCCGGAGGTAGCTTCAGAATCTCGTTTTGAAGAAGTCACGTGAGCGAGCCCCCCCCCCCCCAGGGCCCCTGGGTCCGCCGCCTGTTGATTCGTGCTCACCCGGCCGTGCCGTCTCTCACTGCAGAGTGCCAGGAGGTGGTCGATCTCTGCATCATCGTCGACTCGTCCGGCTCCATACGCGACAACAACCCGTCGGACGGTTCCTATGACAACTGGGACCTGCTGCTGCAGTTCGTCAGGGAGGTGCGTAGGGGCTCGGGGCTGCTGGTGCTGCACCCAACCTTGAGGGTAGGCGGGGGGTTCTGGGAGGTACATCAACCCTCATGCTGCTGTGGGCTGTAGCGGAGCCCAACCCCGGGTGCAGGACCCGCTGAACGCAGCAGTTCTGGAGTGGGAGTTGGGGGCGGGGTGGCGTCTGGGCAGGTCGGAGTGGGTGTGTGGGTATGCGGCTGAGAATGGAAGTATGGGTCCATGTGTGAGTGATTTGAGAACAAAGAAGCACTCAACATCAGAGGTCTGGGATCTGAGATGTGGGAACGAGGGGCACCTGCCTGCAAGAAAGGAGACGGTGCGTGAGGTGAACCCCCCGGGCGGCACTCCTTGACACAGGGAGGAATTAACTTTTGACGGCGCATCCATCCACTGGGAAACAGGCCTCAGAACACGTGGTGCCTCATTCAGGTCGCTGGCGCCTTCACCATCGGACGCGACGCGACGCGCATCGGCGTCACGGTCTTTAGCGACGACGCGCGAATCGTGTTCGACCTGAATCGCTACCAAACCAAGGACGACATCCAGAACGCCATCGTGCGCGACATCCCCTACATCGGCTCCTTCACCAACTTCGCTGGTTCGTACTTGCGCAACTCTGTCTGTCTGTCTGTCTGTCTGTCTGTCTGTCTGTCTGTCTGTCTGTCTCTCTCTCTCACTCTCTCTCTCTCTCTCTCTCTCTCTCTGTGCCACTTGACTGATTCATATACACGTACAAGAAAGAAGGGCGCCGAATGTTGAGTTCCTGTTTCTTGACTCGCCCTTTGCGCAGACGCGCTGCGGATCACGTGTTCATGAGTCTCTCTCTCTCTCTCTCTCTCTCTCTCTCTCTCTCTCTGCGCAGACGCCCTGCGCATCACGTGCTCATGACTCGTTCTCTCTCTGCGCAGACGCGCTGCGCATCACGCGGGAGCAGTGCTTCAGTCTGAACCGCGGGAACCGCCGCAACACGCCCGACATCGCGCTGCTCATCACCGACGGCTTCGCCACCGTGAACGCGGGACGTACGCTGCCCGAGGCGCGCGCCACCAAGGACGCCGGAATCTACATCGTCACCGTGAGTGGGAGCCAGGAGGACGAGCAGGGCTGGCCCAGGAGGGAGGGGCGAGCAGGGTGGGCGTAGGAGGGAGGGGCGAGCAGGGTGGGCCCAGGAGGGTGGGGCGAGCAGGGTGGGCCCAGGAGGGAGGGGTTGGTGGGGCGAGCAGAGTGAGACCAGGACGGGAGGGATTGGAGGGTCAGGGTGGGCCCAGGGGTAGGTTGGGGAGGGGAGTGGTTGATGGGGCGAACGGTGGTTCTTGGGGTTGGGCGGTTGGAGGGGTGAGCAGGAGACCCTGGGCTGGGGTTCAAACTGGTTGACCCAGGGGGCGGAACAAGCGACGGGCACTGCGAGCTGCTGAAAACGCAACTTCCTCACCTTGAAAGGGTAATTTGTCACCCCACGCGTGCCCTCAATACGTAATATTTTTGCACAAATATTGACGTGATCTGTTTGCGGTGCTGCAGGCGGGCATCACGGACGTGATCGACGAGGAGCAGCTGCGGCAGATCTCGAGTCCGCCGCAGCGCGAGGGCGTGTCGTGGTTCAAGACGCCCGACTTCACGCAGCTGCACACCATCCTCGACACGCTCGTCGAGTCCTCCTGCTCCGCACCCACACCCGTTCCGCGTAAGACACGATATCCGCAAAAATCCGTGATTCACTGCGCATGCGCGAATTCATGCGCCGAGCCGCCACTATGACGCGGACCGTGTTCGATTTGGCGCACCGACCCAGCCGACTCGCGCCGTTTCGCATTGGGCGCGATGGAAACGGTGCGTTTTGCGCTCACGGTCCGTCAAATCGAACACTGCCAGTCGTTTGCGGCATTGTCGCGACTTTGCTCGAATTGACGCTTCATCACTCCGGTTCTTCGTTGCTCACTTCCGCCCCAACGCGTGACGGTCCGCGGGCCGGTGTGTTGGGGCGTCAAGTCGAACAAGGCCGCGCACGCGAACGCGCAACGCAAAGGAAAAGATGATCAAGCTTCAACTGAAGCGAGGATTTCGGACGAGATTCCATGTGCTTCTGACGGAGTCACATGGAACAACGCCATGCAGAGCTGTAAATTAATTTCTGTTGGGGGAATTTTATGTTTTTAGATTTAATAGTGATTTTAGAGGCTCCTGAAGGCAAAGAACCCAATGCTGCGCAGGTAAATCCAGTAACGTGTTTCCGCGACGCACGCGACCAACGAACGCGCGAACTTGCGACGCCGCCAACCGGGCAAATCGCTCAAACAACGCCGAAAAACGTGTGTGTGCCAAAAACGCCAAAAAAACAAAATGAAAAACGCGAAACGCCAAATTCAGCGCGAAATGCCGAATCGCCAAAAACGCGACCCGTTAAAATTATTACCACAGTGGAGATCCGGTGCCATTTTATTTGGACTAATCTCTAGTTTTCATAAGATTTCCTTTTAGCCTCACCAGAGGGCAGTTACTAACCTGCACAAGACATCAGTCACTTCAGTAGGAATTTCACAAGCACAACGTCCGTACAACCCACGCACAGACAAAAATTCTTTTCTTCGTAACAGTCAAATCACTCTCTCTGTTCTTGATTCAAAAGCTGATTTTTACGACCCTTTCATCGTGTCCCGTAATCGAGAAAAAAAAACTTTCTGTTTCTGTTTCACTTTCGTTCTTTCTTTCACTGTCCATTAGTTTGTGTTTGGTGAATGTTTGTTTCGTTCCTTTGTTTCTTCTCGTTGATTGTGTTGTGTTGCCTTTTCGTTTCTGTCCGTCTTGACTGCTGCGCGCTTCGTTTCCATGGCGACTCCGCATTCCAACATCGCTCCAATTCAAGCGTCTCGGTCACTTTGGTTTCGTCTCAAGACAAGAGCATCACATGTACTGGCTGCCAGTTGAGTGTTTGTCACAGGGTTTGGCGGTGGCGCCGTCTAGTGGTAAGGACACGCGGTAACGATGCAGGCTTGGTCCCCTTACAGCGGCGTGTGAGGTGGAAGCGGACGTCTGCTTCGTCATCGACGCTTCTGGATCCATCCGAGACAACAACCCTGCGGGCGCTGTGCCCGGCACCTCCTCCGACAACTGGACGCTGCTTCTCGAGTTCGTCATCGAAATCATCGGCTCCTTCACCCTCAGTGACCGCCACGCCCATGTCGGCGTCGTCGTCTTCTCCAATGACGCCGTCCTGGAAATCCCGCTCAGCGACCACGACGACGGCCGCGCGCTGCAGGATCGCATCAGGCGACTCAACTACGTCGGCGGCTTCACGAACACGGCGGACGCGCTGCGCGTGACGCGCGAACAGTGCTTCAGCACGTCACGTGGTGCGCGCACGTCAGCGTCCGACCTCGCCATCATCATCACCGACGGCGTCCCGACGCTCAACACGGACCGCACGGCGCTCGAAGCCAACGCCCTCAAAGCGGCCAACGTGGAGGTCATTGCCGTCGGCATCACGTCGAACGTGGACACGAACACGCTGCGTCTCCTGAGCTCCGCGCCACAGATCCGAGGACAGAACTACTTCGAGACGCCGCAGTTTACGCAGCTGGGCGATATTCTGGACAGGATCGTCGAGCAGGCGTGCGTCACCGTGCCGCTCACCGAATTCATCTCCGGTACGTATTCGCGCTCCGACGTCGCGCCGACGTGACGTGACGTGAGCGTGACGCAGGCGAGACCCTCCTGAAGTAAAGGTGAGAGAGTGATGACCTTGTTGAACTGTCACTGTTGACCTTGGTTTGAATTGTTCTTGTTCACGTGGTCGGTTTCACAGCGTGTGGATCAGTGTGGACGACGGATGGTTGTTGCTGTTGTCACTTCTGCGTTGCCTTGGATACTCCTGTTTCGCGAGGATCACATTCGTGCTGCTTGGTCATGCTTCTTGTGCTGACCTCACACACAAATTCACTTCACACACACACACACATGTCTCCATACACACAAAGCAGACAGACAGACAGACAGACAGACAGACAGACAGTGAAGCTGTCTGTGTGAGAAACAACGGCCTTTTTCAGACAACTCAGTTGTTGTTCATAGCTCTCGTATTTCCCGCGCACGGACGGCGCGGGAACCTGGTTTTCGGAGGCGAAAACGCCCACAGAGGGCGCGGTTCCGACACGCGACGCCAGCGTCTGAAGCGCGACGCCGCCGGGACGGACGTCGTGTGCCGTCTCCAGGCCGACGTCTGTTTCGTCATCGACTCCTCCACCAGCATCTCCCCGAGCAACTGGAACCTCCTGCTCTCCTTTGTCAGTGACGTCATCGGAGCGTTCCACGTGGGCGCGGACGCGACGCGCGTCGGCGTCGTTCTTTTCTCATCCGACGCATCGCTTGTCATCCCGATGGACCGTTACCACAGCACGCGCGACCTCCAGCGTCACGTGACGTCACTGGAACACGTGCGCGGCCTCACGAACACCGGAAAAGCACTGTATGTCACTAGAACGGAGTGCTTCAGCCCCTTCAACGGGGAGAGAGAGGGCGCCCCGAACATCGCCATCGTCCTCACGGACGGTCTGCCCACCATCACGAGAGAGTACAGCGCGTCGCAGGAAGCCGCCCAGCTCCACCAGATGGCCACCGTGCTCGCCGTGGGCATTTCCGGTTTTGTCGAGGACGAGTTTCTGAAGGAGATCTCGTCATGGCCTCAGCTGGAAAACGAGAACTTCTTCTCGTCGCCCAACTTCTCGGACCTGCAGAGCATCCTGAACGTGCTGGTGACGCAGACGTGCGAGGCGCCACTGCGCGCCACCACCAGGGCGCCGCCTGCAGCCACGCCCCCTGCAGGTAGAGCCCGTCAGGCAGCCAAGATCACCCAGTGCCTCCAGCGGGTCCGCGGGGGAATGAAATGACTAGACACACGCCACTCAGAATCTTTGGTTCTCCAACCTGAAGTTGTCAGAATCTGTGTCTGTGTCTCCAAGTTTCACATCCAGATTTTCTATCTGGCGCCAGCCACGTACCTCCAACAGTACCACTCAGCCTGGGTAAGCACCTGAACAATTCAGGTTGAACCTGAAAAGAAGAGACCACGTATCTTGGCTCTGGCTGTGGGGCGATTTCAACACACACACGGTCCCCTATCACCCAACAAATTTCAGCAAAAGTCCACCCCCACCCAAACCAACCTTCTTTTCCACAAAGCCAACAGGTAGAGTCTACAAAATTGTGACCTGTCGTGCCCGTCGGGGCTCTGCCTAAATCATGGATCCGCTGGAGTATCTGGATGTCGTTCAGTCAAGGCAACCGCCCACTGAATCACTGATAAGTACGAGGGAATCAAGCCAACAGGAACGTCTTTCTGTTACAGCTGTAGTTTGCACTCGTCAATGTTGTTTTGGTGTTTGTGACAGATGCACGCTTTGGAAACAAATTCCCCGAATGTCTTTGCACCGGAAGTGTTGGACCGATGGCGACGTGTGTGGCTCGTTGCAGAACGGTGCTTCCGCCGGGCGGACGTCTGCTTCGTCATCGACTCGTCCGGCAGCATCTGCGGGAACCAGGTCCAGAGCTCCTGCTACAACTGGTTCACGCTCCTTTCCTTCGTCAACAGCATCATCGATGCCTTTGACGTCGGCGTCGACCGCACTCGCGTCGGTCTGGTGACCTTCTCCAATGACGCCGTGCTGCAGTTTGGAATGAACGTCTATCACAACGCCACCTTGCTGAAAGACGCCGTTCTCTCCACCCGCCACATCGGGGGACAGACGAATACGGGCAAAGCCCTTCGCGTCACGAGGACGCAGTGTTTCAGCAGCGCTAACGGGGAGCGCGCGGACGTGGTCAACATCGCCGTCGTGCTCACGGACGGGTTGCCCACCATCATCGAGTTCGACACGATGGCAGAGGCAGCGCGGCTGAAGCGGGTCAGCTCGGTGCTCGCCGTCGGCATCACGCCCAACATCGAGCCCGCCTTCCTCAGGGACATCTCGTCCGCCCCGCAGCGCGAGAACGAGAACTTCTTCACGACGCCGCATTTCTCGGATCTCAGCTCCATCCTGCGCGTCCTTGTCACGGAGACGTGTCAGGCTCCGCTGAGGACCCAGCCCTCCTCCTCCACCACCTCCTCCACCACCACCGCCATCTCCTCCACTTCCTCCTCCCCAGGTGAGCCCTGCTCCCTGCAGTTCTGGAGCCTGAAGTGAATGAGCGCGGGACCCGGTTGAGACAGGAGCGCGAAGAGGGGGGCGAGGCAGTCTCAATTCTGTTGACTTGATGCACAAAAGTTTGAACGTTTTGATTCTCGCACAGCAAAACTGGGTGGGAGTGTGTGATTTTTCCGCAAGAAGGGGGTTGGTCTGTGTTTCTGGACCCACGAGCCTGAGCCGTGTTCTTCGCTTTCAGAGCTGGAGTGTTTCAGTCAGGCCGACGTCTGCTTCGTGCTCGACTCCTCCACCAGTATCTGCGGACAGCAGGGCGGCGGCGGCGGTGGCGCCGCCTCGTGCTACAACTGGGCGCTACTGCTCGGCTTCGTCCAGGACATGGCGGACGCGTTCCGGGTCGGAGAGTTCGAGACGCGCGTCGGCGTCGTGACGTTTTCAACGGACGCGACGCTCGAGATTCCCCTCAACGCCCACTACGGCACGTCGGGCGTCAGGGACGCGCTGCGACGCCTCCAGTACGTCGGGGGCCAGACGAACACGGGCAAAGCGCTGTTCCTGACCCGGACGCAATGCTTCAGCGAGAGGAACGGAGAGAGGAGCGGAGTGCCCAACATCGCCGTCGTCATCACGGACGGACTCCCCACGATCCTCGATTTCAACCTGAACGCGCAGGCGCGCATGTTACAGGACGTCGCGACGGTTCTGGCCGTCGGCGTCACGAGGGACGTCGAGAGCGAGCTGCTCAGACAGATCTCCTCGCCGCCGCAGCGCGAGAACGAAAACTTCTTCTCGACCCCGGATTTCTCGGGGCTCGACACGATTCTCAGGGCGCTCGTCGTGGAAACGTGTCGCGCGCCTCTGAAGACCACGCCGGCTCCCGTGGTTTCAGGTAACGCCCCCTGTCGGAACAACAGAGCCACGTCCGACCCGCTGCTGTCGTTCTGTGTTGGCCTTGTGTTTTGGCGTTGTGTTTTTGTGTCGTTTTCGACAGGTGGCGTTGAAGTCGCGATTAAATGCTTGTAGACGTGCAGTGTTTCCAGCAGGCTGACGTCTGCTTCGTGCTGGACTCGTCCGGAAGCATCTGCGGCCTCTCGGCACAGGAGACGTGCACGGACTGGGCGGCGCTTCTCTCGTTCGTTAACACCGTCATCGGGGCGTTCACCGTCGGGGAGCGAGGCACGCACGTCGGCGTCGTCACGTTTTCAGATGACGCCACCTTGGCGTTCCCGCTAAATCACTATTATGATCAGGAGGAGTTGCGAGGCGTCGTGGCGTCCTTGCGTCACGTGGGAGGTCAGACCAACACCGGGAAGGCGCTGCACGTCGCTCGTACCGGATGTTTCAACCCGAACAACGGCGCGCGGCGCGGCGTGCCCAACATCGCCATCGTTGTGACGGACGGGCTGCCGACCGTCGCGGGCTTCAGCGTCGACACGGAGGCGGCGCTGCTGAAGCAGAACGCCGCCGTGCTGGCGGTGGGCGTTGGGGGCCGCGTGGAGAAGGAGCTGCTCAGGGACATCTCGTCGCTCCCTCAGGCCGAGAACGTCAACTACTTCACGACGCCGGACTTCGCGAGTCTGAGCAACATCATCAGCGCGCTCGTCGTCGAGACGTGCGACGCCAGCGTCAACGAGCGTCTCCAGCGCATTGTAGAAGGTATCATTGCGCACGCGTGCGCCGCGCATGTGCTAGATGACGTAAAGTGTGACGTCACCGAGTGAACGCCGCTGCGCCTTTGTCACTGAAGTCATATCACAAAGTTTTGCTGTCTGCATGGCATGGAATTGCAAAGCTTGGCTATTGTGAGGATTGAAGCTGCTTTTTGCATGGGAGGATTGCATGAGGAACCGCAACACGCAGACGCGTCGCCTGGATCAGCATGTGGAGGGAGTGGAGCCTGGGGAAGTGGAGCCTGGATTCATCAACACAAAAAACACACGAAAACCACACTCGAAAATCACGTTTTTTTTGCTCAATCACGAATCACGACGTCTTGACGTGAGAATCATCGTGCTCTGGTCTCTTTGACGTCGTTTCAGAGTGTTTCACTCAGGCGGATGTTTGTTTCGTGATCGACTCGTCCGGCTCGATCCGTGACGCCAACCCTCCAGACGGATCCGCCGACAACTGGATGATGATTCTGACCTTCGTGCGTGACGTCATCGAGGCGTTCACCATCGGCGAGCAGGACACGCGCGTCGGGCTCGTGCGATTCAGCAACGACGCGCTCTTCACGTTCCCGCTGGACGAGTTTTCGGACAAGATGGCGCTGCAGGAGGCGGTGCTCGAGGTCGGCTACATAGGGGGCACCACCAACACGGCGGCGGCGCTGCAACTCACGCGCACCGCGTGCCTCAGTCCGGACAACGGGGAGAGGCCGGGCGTCGACAACCTCGTCATCGTCATCACCGACGGGCTGCCCACCGTGTTTGACCTCGACCTTGACCTTGAGATCGCGTCTCTGAAGCGCGTTGCCACGGTGATCGCCGTCGGCATCACGGACATGGCGGAAGAATCCCTCCTTCGGGATCTCTCCTCTCCGCCCCAACAGATCAATCAGAACTACTTTGCCGCACCTGACTTTGCGAGTCTTGACAACATCTTGAGAGCTCTGATCATTGAGACGTGTCGGGCGCCCGACGGCGGCCCCGCCCAGGTCACACCCATCCCGCCCAAACCCAAACCCCAGCCCCGCCCAGGTAACTACCAACACACTCACTCTCAGCTCTCCGCACAAACATTTCTGCACAGTTTTTTTGAAGAATGAGATTCACAGATTTGCATCGAACACAGTTGACAAACTTGTTTCCCATGTTCCTGTAACCATGGTGACAAGGATCTAACAGTCTGAACGACTTAACCTCATTTTAAGGCTGAAACGACAAATTAAGGCTTTTGCTGATGCTGTGGAACACGATTTGAAGTGTTCGTGTCGCCAAATTCTCTTTGAAAAAAGACTTGTTGATCTTTCAACACAGAAACGTTTGAATGAACGAAGCTGATTTGAATTTGTTGAAGTACCAAACCAAATTTTGTGCAGAATAGTTTGTTTCATGATACGTGTGTTCACAGCTTGTTGTTTGTGTAGCTGTTGTAGCTTTACGATGTCCTCACGTGGTTGATTGTTGCCATCACGTCACGTGACATAACGTGTGACGTCACGCTCACGTTCCGCAGAGTGCCCGGCGCGCGCGGACGTCGTGTTCGTGCTCGACTCGTCGGGCTCCATCACGTGGCAGGACCCGCTCAACTGGGAGCGCATCCTCGCCTTCGTCGCCGAGATCGTGTCGCAGTTTCCGGTGACCCGCGACCTGACGCACGTCGGCGTCGTCACGTTCAGCACGCTCGCGAGCGTCGAGTTCCGCTTGGATCGCCACGAGTCGAACGCGGACGTGAACCGCACGATCTACGGCATCAAGCACCGTGGTGGCGAGACGAACATCGCCGAGGGGCTGCGGCTCATGCGCACTGAGGTGTTCACGCGACGTGGCGACCGCGACGACGCCAAGGACATCGCCATCGTCATCACGGACGGCGTCGCGAACGAGGACGCCGACCGTGTTGAGGCGGAGGCGCGACGCGCCAAGGAGGACCAGGGCATCGAGATTTTCACCATCGGCATCACCAACAGAGTGGACGAATACGAGCTGGACCTCATCGCGTCCGAACCCTACTCCAGACACAAGTTTCTCAGTCCGGATTTCAATGCGCTGCAGAATATTCTGGCGGAAGTGAAGCGAAGGGCGTGTGAGGTGTCGCCCCCTATTATCTCGACGCCCAGCCCCTCACCGCCCACCACCACCACCACTACCACCACCCAGCGAACCACAACCACAACCATGCGTCCCACCACCACCACGACCCCGTACCGCCCCCCGCCCACGCGGACCCGCCCCCCGCCCGTCACCACCCCGAGGCCCAGACCCGGGGGCTTCCAAGGTAAGCGTCCCGTCTCGTGGGCTCTGGAGTCACGGCTCTGCTCTCCCGCTGTCTCCCTCCCACTGTGGGCGTTGATTGGGCGGAGTCGGCTCCGCCCAGGCTTCAGTACAATGACTACAGATTGTACGCGTTGAACGCATGCGAGTGCGCATGCGCTGCGACTCTGTTGTCTTGGTTGTTTGATGCTTGTCTCCGCGATTCTTGATCTGTTGCTTCCAAGTGTTTGGAAGTTGGTTTCTCAGGGTTTGGTTCGTCTTGTGGTAGCTTGGTCTCAGGTCTCAAGGTTTTCAGAAGTTGGAATGTTGTAAGTTGTGAGCATGGTGACGTAAGTTCTACTTTGCACGGATCTGATGTGCTGGTCTTCCTTTGAAAACCACCAGAGTGTTGATGCGTTCCTGATAAGCAAGGTAGGATTTCACTGCTTCACCCGCGAGTTGCTAAGTCTCCGGTTCCGCAGAAATAATGTTCTTTCAAATGAGAAAACTTTGTTCAAATTGATGCAAAACGCAACAGTCGTGCGCTTCTCGTTAAACGTCAGAGATCTGCCCCGACTCCTCTGACGTCACGTCACGTGGTTCCGGTTCTCACTGACCTTCTCTCTCCCGTCAGGCTGCGACGGCGCCGACGCTGACGTCGTGTTCGTCGTGGACGAATCGGGCTCCATCGGAAACAACAACTTCGAGAAGGTGACGGCGTTCGTCGCTGACGTCATCGACAAGCTGGACATCGAGTCTGGAAGGGTGAGTTTCCCGTGCCTTTCTTCAAAGAGACGGTTCCCCGGTCCTTTCTCCACTGGAAAAGTTGGAAAAGTTCTTCGCACTTATTCACCGGAAAGGGTGATTTCAACGACGAGTTATAGCAACTAGATCTACGAATTTTCGTGCTGGTCAACGAGTACCCCAATTACCAGATCGGTGGCACAGTTTGCAAAAAAGGAACAAAAACCCCGAGAGCCAACAGCAAGTGACCAAATGGTGTCTGTGTCTGGCAATTGGGGCAGGTCGGAAAAGGGGCGGACGTATTTGTTAAAATAGGAAGGTTTAGCACGCCTTGAATTTCATACGTACGGTGCCCCAATTGCCAGATAGGTGGCACAGACAACGAAAGGTTGCTTTGAGAGCCAATGAAAAGTGTCATCGATCTGGCAATTGGGGCACGTCGGAAAAGGAGCGGACGTGTTTGCTAAACCTCTGTAATGTCCCCAGAGCGTTTCTCCGGTGGGATGACTGCCAGTGTGCACAGTCCCACGTGTTCCGTGTTGACACGTGGCCTGTTGCCACGCGACCAATATTCATGTGGTTTCTCCCCCTCCCCCCCCCACCTTGCAGATCCGCGTCGGCGTCATGACATTCAGCGACAACGCGCAGCTCGTCTTCAACCTGAATCAGTATCGAACGCGCCCCGACGCCGCCGCCGCCGTGCGCATCATCCCGTACCGACTCGGGCGCACCAACACCGCCGCCGCCATCCAGTTCGCGCGCCAGAACATGTTCTCACCGCGTCAGTATCCCAACACACACACACACACACACACACACACACACACACACACACACGAGAGATACCGCATTTTGTCAAGCCTCGACGTTCGCAGCCAATCAAAGTGCCCTATTTTCCGTCACGCAGAGAACGGCGCTCGGCAGAACGCCAACCAGGTGATGGTGATCATCACGGACGGAGAGAGCCACGAGGAGCGTCTCACCATGGCGCAGGCGCGCCAGGCCAAGGACGCAGGTAACGCCGCCGCCGCGACGCCGTCGGGAGGGGGAGACACCGGGGACAGGGATGCCGCCAGGCGAGGGTGGGGACGCTTGTGGCACACAGAGGGCGCTGCGGTGAATCCACAGATGGCGTTGCCGCGAAACGCCTCACCCAGACGCACACCTCGAGTCAAACACGTTTTGAAGATTCCCGTGTTGTTTACCCCAGTCGCCGTCCCCCTTCTTCCCATGAAAACAACTGTTGTTTTCTGCCGTTTGAATTGTGTGCATCTCATGGGAAAGAAAAATCTGTGCGGTTTTCTTCGACCACGTCTGTCAACTATTCGAGCCGAATTCAAAGGGTCGCATTGGAAGCATAAATGACGTTGCTTGACCTTTCTGCGCACGCGCAGGTATCCACATCCTGTCGGTGGGCATCGGGAACTGGCTGGACCTGTACGAGCTCGAGATGATGGCGTCCTACCCGACGGAGCGCAACATGATCCGCGTCGAGAACTTCGACTCGCTCAACACGATCGTCGACACGATCCGCGACGCCGCCTGCGACAGTGAGTAGCGCCCCCTAGTGGTGTAACACCCTGGAGATGTGACACCTTCAGTTGTAACGCCCTGGAGGTGTAACGCCTTCAGTTGTAACGCCCTGAAGATGTAATGCCTTCAGTTGTAACGCTCAAGATTGCGGCGTAGCGCCCTGAAGGCGTCGCACACTGAGGCGTGGTGCGGCATCCTAGAAGTGTAACACCCTGGAAATGTAACACCATTGAAGTAACGCCCAGTAGGTGCAGCGCCACGAAGGCACAGCGCCCCGTGCAGAGGGGTCGTAGCCTGGTGAAATCTGTGTTCACTTCTCGCATTGGGTCCAGCCGAAAACAGTGTGATCTCCGGATCCACGACGTTCGCCTTGTGTTCTCAGATGTGAACGAGTGCTCGAGCAACCCGTGCCGAAACGGACGCTGCATGGACGGTATCCGCTACTACTGGTGTCAGTGCAACGACGGCTGGTCCGGCGTCAACTGCGACCAACGTGAGTTCTGGTGTGCCCGGCTTCATACTGGACGCCTCACGGCGTGGCGACCCACTCAAATTGCTGTCCAGTCCAGTGAATCAGCCGGGGTGTCGAATGAGCTGATGTTGGGTTCGAGGGGGACATTGCTGCTGTTGGCGGATTGTAACAACCCGGGGGTAGGGGTCAAGGGCTCGACGGGGCGGGGGTCCAGAATCTGGCTTAGAAACGTCGGGTTGCGTTCGAGCTGGGTCAGGGGCCAGGATTTTGCTGGGTGGAGAGGTTTGTGGGGGTAGGGTTGGGTGGGCTCGATCGTGCTGGGTTTGGGGGCGATGACGTGGGGTGGCGTGAAAGCCGTTGACCCCCCCCCCCCGCGGTTGTCGTGGCAGGCTGTGAGAACCCGGGTGACCTCGTCTTCGCCGTCGATAGCTCGGGCTCCATCGGCAAAGACAACTTCCGCCAGCTGCTCAGCGTCATCATCGACATCACCGAGGGGCTCGAGGTCGACCAGGCCAGAACCAACAGCCGCGGCTTCTGGTGTGTGTGTGTGTGTGTGTGTGTGTGTGTGTGTGTGTGCACGTGTGTGTGTGTGTGTGTGTGTGTGCGCGCATGTGTCTGATCCACGATCGCAGCCGGGGGCTGCCCTGCCTGGAGTCCCCGATCCCCGCTTCACAAATACAACAAAACGACGTGTACCTTTGGTGCGGGTTGTCATGGTGACGTTGCTGTTTTGATAGGGTTGGCCTTGTGACGTTCGGTAACGACGCGACGCTACGTTTCGATCTCAACGACTACACTACGAAGCCTGAGATCCTGTCGGCCATGAGCGTGCTCTACTCCGGCGGCACCACCAACACCGCGAGCGCCATCAGGTGAGTGAGTGGCGCCCTCACGTGGGAGGCGCCGCCTATCGGCGATGTCGTCAGGTCAGGGAGCGAAAGTCCTCACAGGAAGCTTTCATTCACACACGGAAGCACATGTTCACACTTGAAAACACATGTTCACACACGGAAAGACATGTTCACACATGGACACAAATGTTCACACACAGAAACACATGTTCACACACAGAAACACATGTTCACACCTGGAACACATGTTCACACACAGAAACACATGTTCACACACGGAAACACATGTTCACACCTGGAACACATGTTCACACACAGAAACACATGTTCACACACGGAAACACATGTTCACACATGGAAACACATGTTCACACACAGAAACGCATGTTCACACTTGGAAAGACATGTTCACACTGGGAAACACACGTTCACAACAAGCTCAAACACACACCGGAAGCGTACCTTCACACCGGAAGCACTTGTAAGTTCACACCGGATCCACGTGTTTCAGGTACATCCGGGAACGCGTGTTCACGTCGAACGCGGGAGACCGCCAGAACGTGCCCAACTACATCGTCATCCTGACTGACGGCCGCTCGGACAACCGCGACGCCACGTGGCAGGAAGCGCAGCTCGCGCGCCAGGCCGGCATCCACATCATCGCAGGTGAGGCTCCCCACCGCGCGCGCGTCAACGTGACGCACGCGTGAAATTTTGACAAGCGTAAAATTTTGACGCGCATAATTATTGATACACGGGCGTGAAGGCGCTCGAAGCACACCGAGTTTACACTGGATGCGTGAAGCGCAGCGTCCCTGATCGCGCGAGTGCGCACTGCTTCGTTTTGGAAGCAGGATGGGTTCACGTCACTGGTTCCTGCGCGACGTCGCGTCGTTTACGCAGCGTTCATGGACTCGTGCCGACGTGACGACGTATCCGGTGCACGAAACGGGGATGAATTGTACTGTTTCGGGAGAATGAAGGTTGTGACTCGTTCTGAACACTGCACGGACCAGTGTTGTGATAACATTGTGTTTTCTCCAAGCTGCCGCCCGGAATCGACGTTTCGACAGTATGTTCCCACAGTTTTGGTCGATGTGTTTGTGCCTCTCTTTACATTCAGATTTTCTCTCTCGTGTCGCTCGCTCGCTCTCTATCTTTCTCTGTGGTCTATCTGTGAGGCTGCTGCATTTTGTCAGTCTCTGTGACGTGTTTCTAGCTGGTTTCTCATTTTGATCTCACGTTTTTCTCTGCGCTCGTTGGTCGAAGCGTTCAGCATCGAGCCGCCCACGCTGTCTTGCGTGCATGTCCAGGGCAGACGAGCGAGCGGCGTCGAATGGGATGCCGAGCCTGGGACGGTTGGCACCATCCCAACTTTGACATTTTTGACAAAAAAATAGAGAAAAATTAGGGTCTGAGATGGTGGGTGGGGGGCTCTAGATCCGTCCTTGGTCAAATATCAATTTTTTTCATCGTCTCCTTGAAGTCTGTGCTCACTTACTCTGCGCTTCGATCTCTTTCGATCGAGACAACACTCTGTGCATGCGTCTCTCAGGATTCTTTGTCGGTATTGCCACAAAAATGTGTTCTTTTCAACACTGGATTCATTGCGATGCGAGCAGTGCCCGCCACGCCCACTTTTGACCACGTGACTGTGCACGTGTTTCAGTCGGCATCGGGAACGGCGTGCTGGAGGACGAGCTCCGCGGCATGGCGTCCGGACCGCTCGAAGGAAACGTCATCACCGTGCCCGACTTCAACGGACTACGCACCATCGTGTCGACACTCTCCACCGGGATGTGCAACAGTACGTGTGGGCGGGGTGGGGGCTGGGCTGGGGGAGGGGGTGGGTGGGGAAGGGGCCGGTGGGGATGGGGGGGGGGCTCCGGGTCGCGCAGGGGGGGGGGGGTGGGGGGGGGGTGTGTGGGGGTGTGTGCGCGGGGTGGTGGGGGGGGGGGGGGGGGTGGGGGGGGGGGGGGGGCGTGGGGGGGGGGGTGGGGGGGGGCGAGGTAGGTGTGGGCAGGATCGGCAGGGCTGGGCGAGGCCGGGGTGATGTGGCTTCTAGTGTGCAGGGTTGGAGTTGGCGCGGCGATAGCGGGTGGAGTTGGGGTGAAGTGGGACAGGACGGGTTGGGCCGGACCGACACAGGCGTGGGTGAGGAGGGCAGGGTGCGGTGTGGGTGAGGAGGGCAGGGTGCGGTGTGGGTGCGAGAGGCTGACGGAAGGCGTGGGTGAGGAGGGCAG
>JAAUXT010058402.1_pt1 | contig 32705 bp, 36 predicted proteins | sample 7278171 | NCBI WGS metagenome assembly JAAUXT01 (sample SAMN14350112, study PRJNA611818) | marine sediment metagenome | isolation source: surface marine sediment (1.8m) | place: French Polynesia: Moorea | collected 2018-08
AAACCAGAGAATTCTGCGTTTTGCTGCGACGCTCTGCGTTTCTTTGCGTTTCTGCAATGTGGAGAAATGCAGAGCATGAAATGCAGAGGAAAAAAGAACAGCTTTTCTGCATCCAAAAGCTGTTCTTTTTTCCTCTGCATTTCATGCTCTGCATTTCTCCACATTGCAGAAACGCAAAGAAACGCAGAGCGTCGCAGCAAAACGCAGAATTCTCTGGTTTTCACAAGCATGAAAATGACTTCACTGAGAAAGGAGGGATTCTCACCCAAAGGGAGGTAGATCTATTTTCACCCAAGGATGAAGATGCTTGTGTCAAAACGCTTGTGTCAAAACGCTTGTACCTTGATTCTCAGACTGAAATTTCAGTATGAAAATGACAAGTTTACAGGGATTTTGACGCATGGCATTGCACCGCACCGCACCGCAAGTCAGACTGACTCGGCTGGCACAGAATCCAGCGCAAACAGAAGCCTCGCCTCGCGTGTTGCCTGTTGGAGACCAGAGGAGACCGCGGACACTTGATCCGCCGCTCCTGTGGTGCACAAACAGCATGGAGCTGAAACTAACGACACAATGGGTTCATGCTGCTGTCAATGCAGGAAATATCAATGTTTCAGTTTCACATCCGTTTGCCTTTTTTGGTTGTTGCAATGAAGGACTTTTCGTTCTTTCTCGGTGGTTCATCTTTCCGCCTGCACGGCGCGGCATCCGTCTTCGGCCAGGCACGTTACAGATTGGATTTATCTGCGCAAGATTAGCAAAAGGGATGATCCTCCACCTTTCGCCCTCTTCGTTTATCAGCCGGTACAACCCCAAATAGGATCAAGCTCGGCAAATGTCATCTGTGCACACATTCAATCAATACATGTTTGCTGCCTGGGCGCAAACAGAGGGAAACCAAAAAGCGTATTGCCTTTCTTCTCTTCGTGCCAATCTGCGGGTCTCAATCTGTCCCCGGTGCAATTTGTCCACGTTTGCCTTCTTTATTTCCGGTTGTTAGGGCACCCGGTTCAGCGCCTTTCAAAAGTGTCACGTTCAAGTAGGCGTCGTTTATTTCTGCAGGAGCCTGCAGTGGGGCTTGCAGTGATTGTGACGCACGCAGTGCACAGCTCTCTTGCACCTCAACGTTGGAAGATGCCAGCGACAAAACAGGGATATTCCAATGATGGACCATCTGCACATCAGAACGTTCTCTACCTCTTTCAATTGCATGTACTGGTCAATAAATGCTTGCATTGAAAGGAAAGGTTCATTGAAAATCATGTAACCCGGGCTCTGGTTGCGTCCTAGTCAAGTGGGTCTGAAGAGATTTGCCATTTTTGCCATTTGCCACTTGCCATTGTTGGCACCAGAGACAACACAACACTTCTCTCACACCCTCTCGCCTTTCTTGATAACTCTGTATCTCCATCATAGACAGACACCAAAAACAAACTTTTTGGCCAGGACAACAGCGTGAACACCAACAGACCAAAAGTCAGCCATGCAGTGTGAAGCACCTCTGAGTTGTTTTTGCGTTGTGCATGGAAGAAAAGGAAAAGTGCCACGGGGAAAAGAAAATCGTGAAGAACATCATCAATCTCTGTAGCAGCTGGAGATTAAGTCCGCTTGGCAAGTTCCTGGCTCATTTTCGATCTCCTGCATACCATTACAAGAATGTGTTCCCAATTAAAGTGAGCGCGGCGGAAGCAAACAAGGCAATGTCGGGGCGGCCGCCATTAATCTTCCACATCTGTAGCCACGACAAACTCACTCAAACCCAGGGCCTTCGCCGAAATGTCTGCAAGCTGTGTCTCTTCTTGGTAAATAACTTTTTTTGTGGATTTTCAGGAACTTTAAGTTTTCTCTCTGCTGAAGGCTGAAGCAGAGGAAAAAGACGGAGACAGTGCTGTTGGAAACGCGAGCACAAGGTCTTTTGATTTGCCCGTGAGAGATCGGAGTTCCCGAAAACGTGTCATCTGATGGAGACCTGAGAATTGCCTTGGTAACAGACAGCTGTGCCTCGTCTCAATTTTCCTGCCACAGTCTCTCTTAAAATTTCAAAGAAACCCGCAACAGAGAAAGCTTCCAAGGATTCTTTTGTGAGCGCAGTTGCCGACATTTTCGGCTTGAGTTTCAAACCGCTCTAGAAAAAAGACGTGGGTCTTGAAAAAGGACCTTTTCGTCAAACAAAAAGGACGAAGTTCGGAAAAGAATGAAGGCTTGAGAAAAAAAACTTGAAAGACAAGAAGTTGAAAAAAAAACTCACGCAGCACAGGTTTCTTGAACGAGTAAAATGGAGTTTCGTTGTCCGGGCGGCACGGAAACACAAACGGAATAAAGTGATCGCCCCAGGTGTTGGCGAGGTTCAACACAGCTTTTTTCACACGTGCGCTGCCCCCATGGACAGATCAGAAGCACAGATGACCAAATTTGCATTACATGAGCAGTTGAGAACCAATGACAAGCAGCAATGTATCTGTGTCATCAATTTGGCAATTGGGGCACGTTGGGAAAGGAGAGGACGGTTTTGCTGAACCTACGAGGCACATTCGGATACTTTTGCGAATGGCGATTTTTTTGGCAGTTTTTGCGTTATGACACCATTTCCTTTTTATTTTGCACTCTTTATTGACTGATCTAACATGTGTAAAGGCATCAACATTTTTAGACAAACATTTCCTGACAAAGATCAGGATCCAAATGTGATCCATCAGAGCATCCATTTTTGGTCCATGGCTGTGTCCATGCAGGTGAGTTTCTTTTCAGTTCTCTCTGAGTTAATCATTAGTTGGGAGGGTCAGTTCACTCGAAATAGTGTCCTTGGGTGTTGACATACTGTCACCAGCATTGGGGAAGGGAATGAAGTGCATGGTGGTATTCTGCTGCAGTGATCATCCCAATGACAGTGTCAACTGAGTGGTGCAAGTGGTCCATGGAGTTGAACCTTTGGCCTCTGATGTGGTGCTTGACATGTGTGAACAGCCAGAAATCTGACAGGGTGAGGTCTGGGCTGTACCCAGGGTGGGGAAGGACTTGGGTGCCAGTGATATTGAAGAAATTCTGCACCAGTTGAGCTCGATGGGCAGGCACCCCATCATGCTGGAGCCACTGGTGCCTCCTCACAGTGCTCAGCTCTGAGGCATTGCATGATGCCCAAATACACATGGGTGCCCATGCCCAGACCACACTCGATGAACTCATGATGGATCATTCTGGTTGAGTCGAAGAAACACACCAGCATCAGGCACTGCATGCACAGATCGCTTCAGGTTTTTGGGCAGAGGGTGGTCACCTTGGGTGAGCCAGGATGCCATCACCTGCTTGGTTGCAGGTTCATAGGTCAGCAGCCATAATTCATTGCCTGTCACAATGTGGTCCAGAAGGTCTTGTTGGCAGGCATGCATCTGGAGCAGGACCCTGCACTGGTCCACTCTGCAATGGCATTGGGTGTCAGTGAGGTCATGTGGGATCCAGCGGGCTGGTCGCTTGGTCAGAAGGAGATGTTTATTTAGTGCACAGTGCATGGTGGCCACACCCAAGTTGGTCAGCATCAAGAGGTGGTTGACAGACAGGGTTCTGTCCCCATTCAGCAGCAGCTGAATCTGCCTCAACTTCTCCAGGGTGATCTTGGTGGGTCTGCCAGAATGGTGGGCATCATAACAGTCCTGCCTCCTGCTGCAAAACTTGGTCATCCAGCGATAAACAGATGATGGGCTGAGGGTCTGGGCTCTGTGGGCACGCCTCAAATTCAGATGAATGTTTGCTCCAGTCATGCCCAATTTGGTCATGAACTAAATCTGGACATGCTGGTACTCATGGCTGGCTTGCAACATCACTATTTCAGCTGTGGAAGACACGCCAACCAAACTCCAAAAGTGCAAATGTCAACTGGTTGAAGATGTCTGACTTTGGGGGTGTCACTGACCCTGTTCCTGATGTCATATTGAGGTCAAGCTATGTGCACACAAAGTGGAGGCAGTCATGCCCAAATATGTCCAGGGAGAACCAAATCCATTGTACCTGTGACCACAGACAAATACATTTGCACAAGTATCCGATTGCGCCTCGTACGTATTCTGTGCCGAACTGAGAGTACACCTTCTGAATTTGTCATCAAACTTCTTGATTTCTACTTTGGGTTGTATTCTCACAATAACAACTGCTGGTGTTCTGCACAAAAATGACAATTTTCTCCAGAACTGCTGGTCCGATTGAGATGAAATGACAATCTCCATGCAGAAAGCCAGGGGCCTCAACTTTCCACAAACACTCAAGAGTAGACGTTTGGTCGGAATCGGACAAGCATGATGCGAGATACCACCGTTTTGTGCTCTCACTCATCCTCTGAAATGTCAACTTTCAGGTCTGTCTGAGCAACTTTTCAGAGAAGTCTCGACTCAACTCGTGTGGACCTGTCCAGTACCATTCGACGTCCAGGAGCACTACTGAAAGCCCTGAAAGTTGTCTCCACAGGCTATTTCACGTGCAAGAAACAAGCCCAACCGCACTCTGTGACTGAGAACTCTCCAAAATTTTTGCCTTTGAAAGGGCAACAAAATTGGAAAGGATAATTCTCAAATGACTCCTCAAACTTTTGCTCACCGTTACTCTGTGTCTGGGTGCAGATGTGTCAGCATCTCCTGCGAGTGTCGTAAATGGCGCCTTTGGCATAACTTTTGTGAAAAGACCGACCGCGCACGCACGGTCTGCAAAAAAGGAGAACACTGCGTTGCGAACTATTCAAGGAGAGAACACAGGAGAGACAGCTGAGTCTAATTCTTCCTTGGAAAACAAGAAATGTTTGAGCTGAGTGGGTGCTGGAGGTGCTCAACTCGTTGACAGACAGACACGCAAAGACTGCAGTGGGAGTGGGTGGGACCAGAGCTTTCAGGACAGACCTTTCCATTGACGCCTTGGCAAAGACAGAAGCTGACGGAACAAACAAAGCAGAGATTTCAACCTTCACTCAATGTGACATTTTTCTTTCACTGTGACACCATGACGTTGCCACAGAACCTTCTTGATTCGTCTTCGGTTCGTGTTCAGTGGGGCCACCCCACTAGGATGGGGTCACCCCGTTGCTGCCGACTTCAACTTTGAAACAGCAAAAATGAATTCTGAGGTTGGCAAATCATTTTTCAGGTGGGCAGCCGGCCCCGTCGGCAGGGTTCAGGATTGGGTCAAGGGGGTGGCCACACCCCATCCGGGTGGGGTTACCCCCTTGCTGGGACGACTTCAACTTTGAAACAATTGACAACAATCAAGTCATCACGCATCCCATGCGCCAGGGCTCCCTGGGTCCGCCTCTGCCGTTTTGGTGCGAGGATCCCCAGGATGCAGGTTTATCCCGCAGGAAAACCTGCACAAAGCCGCCCGCAGCGAGAGAATTGCCTGCCTTGACGCTGCAACATTCATCTCTGAGGAAACAGTCAAGGCTTGTGCAGCAAAAGGAGTCCGCAGAGAAAAACAGCCTCAATACAGTTTGCCTTGAAAATCATGATATTGTCGAACACGTTTCTTCTGCCTCTGTCTGTCAGTTCCGACCACAATATGACATCACGTAGCAATAAGCAATCAGGTTCTGTTGTTGGGCAGCGCTCTGCACGCAATGCCAAATTTCTTTGTGTGAACCTGAAATGAGACTTTGGAGCTGGGCGCACAGAGGAGAGCAATTGGATTTGGTTGTCTTGTAATCTCGTAGGTTGCTCATGATCACCCGGCAACATTCATAATCCACACGAGTCAGCTTCGGGAGAAAGAAAGGTTTTTCCTCTGCTTATCCCTTTGCTGTGGTTCACGCAACAGCTTGGTGGTTTTTGAACGAAAATTCTCGAGTTGCACAAAGACACAAAAAGCACAGGAAAGAACGGAAAAAGACTGTCCTTTCTTTGACTCTCTGACGCAACAGACAAGCAGACAGAACGTGGTTCCTACCTACACAACACACAACAACCTTTCTGAGACCTTTGGTCACGAAAAGAGTCAATACAGTGTGCTTGAACAAGAACCATTTGTGTCGGGTGAAAACCCATTCAACATGGACGCTTTTTTCTGCCTGCAGAGGTGAGAGAATGTTGCGCGTTTTGTTTTCGGACTATTTTTGGCAGCAATTTCAACGTTCCTCGGCTGTTTCACGGGAAGCGCTGATTTACTCGCACGAAGCGCTCGTGTGACAAAATTTAAAGGCCTCGATTTGGGGCGGAAATCAAGGAGCCACTCACTCAGGAAATGAGTGAAGAACGGCGTAATGGAAGTTAAACACAGCGCTGGGCCTCATTCTCAGTTGCTCATTTTGGCTCTGATTTTACTGCGATGTGAACTTGTCAGGCAAGTGAGGGCCATAGGAGCCAGAAGCAGCTGCCCAAACATGTCTCTGCCTGGGCGGGGAGGGTCGCACAACACGATTAGCTCCGCGAGATGGGTGTTCTTCCAGGGCCCAATCTGACATCAATGTGTCTCTGAAATACGTCAGGCTTGAAGGGCGAAGTTCTCTCCCCCCCCCACCCACAATCTCAGTCGTTTGAGTGATGCTACCCATCATCTTGGATCAGAGCAAGAACACACGCAGATCAAGCGCGTCCACGACCTTTTGATTGAGCCAGTTGGTGTTGTGCAAAGGGAACAAGTGCCGTATTCACCCGTGTGCAAGTCGCACACACATTTTTAGAAACATCCAATGTCGGAAAAGCCCCGAAATGATAGTCCCCTGCATGTGTGAGGTGCAGTCTTCTTTTGATGCTCACTTTCAGGCTAAAAGATGCGGCGAAAACACGCGAAGCCACCTCGTTTTTCTGTTCTGTTCCACACACGGAGTCGATTCCTGCTGTTTTTCATCAAGTCTGAAGCTTGAAGAAATATTGGCTATGCACGTCCTCGAATTGTTGTGAATTTTCCTTGGACGGAAGACTTGTGGCAGGTTTGGCTGCCAGCACGAGTGATGGATCGCCGTCAGGGCGAGAAGTGCGCCTCAGTTCATTTGGTGTTTGATTAGGTTCGATGATGAACAACTACCAATCAAGATTTCCCGACGATTGAGCACACTCAATTTTCAGAAGGCAAGAAAACATTTATTCTTGAGTCTGCTTGGCACGTTTTTCTTTGTGTCGAGCCTCGATGCAGCAGAAGATAACTGGGGGTTGGGAAGCAGCAAATCTGTCCTGCGTATCTGCCGTGCGCATTTGAGGAGTCTGTCTGTCTGTCTGTCTGTCTGTCTGTCTGTCTGTCTGTCTGTCTGTCTGTCTGTCTGTCTCGTTGCCCCTATGAAGGTTCTGAAATCATTGTTTTTCCCTTTGCGTTTACAGAGATTTCAACAAAGGGAAATTTCCGCAGGGCAAATTAGACAATTCGTTTTTTTTCCACAGGCATCGCTGCTTCGTATCCTGCGTGCGTGTCGACATCAACTGACAGGTGTCATGTTTGACGTTCCTTCTCCGAGTGAAAATGTTTCATTTTATATTTCTGTTCAATTATTTCTTCCAAAGTTTGTCATGTGCACACGTGGGTTTTGGTCTTGTTCTTCTTTTCTGTGAAATTCGAAGAGGAACCAGAGTCTTCATTGTCTTTGTCTCCTCGGAAAGAATTCTCCTGTGTAGAACGTGGTAGGTGTTCACACAGAAGACATCGTCAGGTGGTGTGTGTCACGCAGTGTAATCCATCTCTAAGCCACACAACTGCAGGCAATGTGTGCTCAAAGCCTGCATGTGGGAGTCACATATGCAGCTTTTTTTGCCAAAAGCGAACTTATCTTCACGGTGAAACAGTCGTTTTTGAGCCAACTTTGGCCTGTCACGACTTATCCATGGAAATTGTCCAGAACAAAAAGCATTGTTTGGCTCACCACAACACAAACACGAAATTTTTAGTTTTGTTGCTGTCAAAACACACAAAAAAGATGGGCACAGATTCTTGAGAATAGCAGAGTTTTGCTGTGTTGTTCAGGTGCGCTGCTGGGAAGCTCCCATCTCCCAGGCTCGGTAGGGAAGAAGACAGACAGACAGACAGACAGACAGACAGACAGACAGACAGACAGGCAGACAGACAGACAGGCAGACAGACAGTAGAGGAAAGGGAGAGAAGAGAGGGAAGAGAAAGAGGAAGAGAGAAGGGGAAAGAAACTTGTCATTGTATGCCAGGCTGCAGACAGATTCCCAGGATATTGATGCAAAGAAGCCAGACGCACGTCCAAGAATCACGAAAGCGAGTATCCAGAGAGAAATTCAGTGTCCGTTGAAATAAAACTCAGAACAATCATGAAGAACGCATCAATGTGGAACAAAATGTGTGAAAGATCAAAAGTGAAAATGACCGCCAGTCCCCGCCAAGTGCCAGGAATCATTTTGAAAAAAAAAGTAAACATCCATGCAAGAAGTCTGAGAGTTTGACGCCACTCTTGTGTGTTTGAATTACCAAAAGACAAGGGCAATATTTCAGTTGCCACAACAAGCACGTACATGGCAGCTTGCGAGCCCCGCACTCTGCCTGCGACAGCCAAAATAGCAGCTGCACGATGATGGAAGGGGCCTCGTACCTGACCGAATAATTCAGGGAAACTGCAAGTTTGGAACCTGTTGGGCTTCTTCGGGACTGCAGCTGTGGCTGCATGGTACTGCTGGATGAACGTGCACTCAAACACCACACACAGGTTTTCCTCAAGCAGGGTGAAACCAACTGACCAAGAAGTCTTTTTTTGTCCAGAGGGACTGTGATCAAGAAAAGGTGACGCAGCGTATGACAGAAAGACATGTCAAACATCTTACGTGTGGCCCAAAACACGTAACTTAGAAAACAACGAAGGTCGTGCCATAGGAACGAGTACGTACACGCCAAATCTGTAGGACCCTGGTTTTCCAACTTTTTGAGCAATGACCACAGTTTGGACAAAGGGTCTCGCAGCTCGAGAACTTGCTCACTGTCTGGTGACGAGCATCACTTCTTCAGATCTGCAGCTCCACGAAACTGCAATTAGCTTGATTGTTATCGAAGGGAAATTGCCTGCAATCGAGCAGCAAATAGCTTTAAATTGAAAGTTTAATGAAATTTCATGTTATCAATCTTGTCAGTTTCCCTTCTCGTAATCCACAATTACTTCGGTCGCTACACAATCCTTCTCATGATCTTCAGTTCACTGAAAGAAAATTTTGTAAAGATGAGAGACAAAAATTGCCACCCACAACCCAGAAAACAGTCTCGAATGAAGAACCAATCCCTGAGAATTCACAATTTGAACCAGACAAAGGAGCTTTGCATGTCCACGGCGGGTGCAGGGTCTATTGGGGTGCCTGATTTGGACTTCAACATGTCAATGTTCAGCGCTTTGGACACAAAAACAACCAGCAGGACGTACGAGGGAAGTCCCAATGAAATCGGCTTATGTCCTGAAAAAGTGGCTTCTGAGTGATGCAGACAACTGAATATTGTACAGAGACAACTGCAAGTAAAGTTGAAAAAGATCCTGCCAAAATTACCTCCCATCTGGACAAAACAAGAAACAGGTGTGGCTCCTAATTCACTCAAAACTTTACCTTTTTATCTACTACTCAACATTTTTCTCTATCAGTGATACAAGTATGTATGAATTTCATGGAAAATGAATGTACATGGTAACAAAACAAAGATCAGATAGGGACATTACAGCTTTTTAGCTGCTCTGACTGTCATAACAAAAGTTCTGAAGCCTGTACTCAACATATTTAGTTTGTGAGAAACAACAAAAAATATCAGCCATCCTTGATATGTGCTTCATACCCTGACAAAGCTATGTCTGATAGGATCAACGTTTAGCCAGTAAAACGTGGACACAGGCCGATTTCATTGGGACTTCCCTCGCAGGCAAATTATTTTCCGGGGGTCAGGGGGCCGGGACACGCCCCTGATTGTCTGTGTTCTTTGGAAGATTCGCGTCAGGCTGTCCACTGACATGAAGATGATCGTTTCGCGCTGTGAGCAGTTGGTGTGACGGTTGGTGTGGCAGGTTTACGACCCGAGCAATCACACTAAAACGCTGCGGTCAGCGGCCGACGCTGTCGTGAGCAAATTTGGCAACCTTCCACGGAGATCTGTTGGGCGTTTGACCCGTGGGTTTCGGCTGCAGTGGTTGTGGTGCTCTTTCTCAGTGAGTGTCTTGGTGAGTGTGAAACTGAGAGGCTTGAGGCCTTTGTTGTTTCCACGCACAGACTCACCACTGAGACTTGGAGACCCCAGGCCTCCCTCTGTTTTCACTCACCCTGAACAGGCTCAAACTATTCTTGATTGAAAAAAAAAGTCAAAATGTTTCTGTCACCGAGGAGCCCAACCCAAACCACGAAAAAGATTACGAAGAGCAAAAATACACCTTACAAATGTCAATTTGTTTCTTTGACGGAAAAACAACTTGAGGAATTCTGGTCAGTCCAGGGGGGCGACGTTTCGGTTCGTGGAGGGGGGTCAGGGGGTCCGAGCCCCAACGGGACTCCATATCCAAGACGCATAAGCAACAGTTCAGGAGACAGTTGAGAACTGCCAATCCCAATTTGGACCATTTCACCATCTCAAACAGCCCCTGTGGCGTGCACAGACTGACTCCCACCGGGCACGAGCCACTGCTTTTTGCAGCCTTGATGGAAAAAAAAAAACAAGCAGCGTTTTGGGAGGAACTTGTGCGATGGCAGCAGTTTCTTCATCGCGGATACGATGAAGCTGCGTCAAACCTGGTTCTGAGTGCATGGAATCCTGCACAAATTCTGGCGAGGTTCCTCCACGATCTTCCACTGCGCTACATCAAGACAGTTCAGCGACAAGAACACCGCACGCGAAAGCTGTGTTCTCGCGTGTTACTGGTGAAGCAAGACAAGCGAGGGCAGGTTCAGAGGGCCCTGGGAGCCCTGGTTCCCCATTGACCACAGCTGGACCCTGAGACACAGAACAGAAGCACAAACGTGTTTGCCTGGCCAGCCGTCGACACAAACAAGAGGACGGGTTCCGGAGCACTGCGCAGTTTGTTTCCTGTCAGAGGTAACTCAGTCAAACGAGACCGAAGGTTTTCAGGAATAAGCTTCGTGGACCGGTTTACCACCACAAGATGAATTGTCTATCCATACCACCGCAAAAAAGTTGGATGTGCAGAAATTTATCAGGCCCAATGTGTCACTTTTGGTGCACAGAGTCATGTTTTTTGTCTTCCCTGAAGAGCTGGTTCTCATTTTCCCACCATCTACAAAGTGTCGTTTTTGATTCACCCAAACGCATCCGAGGAACCGTTGTAAATTGGACTGCCACGAGCAAGCGGCGCTCTCGGTGTGATGTACGATTGTGCTCCAGCAACAGATCCAGGGGCCCTGAATCCCGGCCCTCTGACCGCCGGAAAAAATTTTCACCCCTCCCTAAATTTGACACTGCCAGTGTAGTATTTCACTGCAGGTCAAATTGTTCAGTGCTGAAGTCAGCTCCCCAGGGGGTTGTCCCCCTCATCAGGATCCTGGCCCCACCCCCGAGTCTTTACGTGGAGAGATTCTCAACGTTCTGCACCAGACTCTATCTTCACACCACAATGAGCTCGCTCTGATGCCATCTGCTCCAGTGGGGACTTTTAGCCGTAGCGAGGCACTATTGCCCGACTACTGTCGCGTTCGTACAACTGAAAACACTCCGTGCTTGTTCACTCTTGTTGGTGCAGATTTTTGGTGAATCAAGAGAAAGCGTGCGTCTTGCACAGAGTCAATAGCTCGAGTTTAAGTGCCACGTTTGAAATTGAAAATGTCAATGTCGCATCAACTTTAGACACCCTTGCACAGAAAGATTCTGCTTGAGAAACCCTAGTTTTTGGTCAATTTTGTTCAATAATAGTTTAAAAATATAGAATTGCTTCTAAAATGTGGAAAAGCTAAGGTATGCAAAACTTTTTTTGACGTTCACGTTGACGTTTTCAATTTCAAACGTGGCACTTAAACTCGCTAATGTTTCAATGAAACCTCGAGAACACAGCGCCAGAAAATAGAGGCAAAGGCGGGATGCGTCCTTCGCTGAAGTACTCGTACCAGTACACTGACGGATTCAGCAGCAAATATGAAGCGACACCTTTTGGTCCACGCCTAAATTTGTGTTGTGTGGCACACAGGCACACAAGACGTCTGACCGATCCTCCATGCAAGGTTCTCGTGGAACCGTTCAGGCTCCCCACGTCGGACCCACAGCGAAACCAGCAAGAACTTTGCAGGACTTTGCTGTGAACTCGCTGTCAGGACTTCAGACTGATGTCAAAGCAAAAACCCAACAGGTCGTCTGGAATCCTTGTTTGTTTTTGTTCTTAACTGCGGGTCCACCTGAATCTATAGAGTCACGCGCCAGAACGACCCACGTGTGCTCTTTTGGACCACACACACGCACACGTGAAATCCTGATTTTGACAAATCGAAGTCTGGCCATGACTGTGCTACGATTCTTTTTTGCCAAAGTGCGAAACATGCCATCGACATCACAGCAAAGACCAGAAACTTTGACGAGAGGATAAAACAATATTTTACCATATTCACACCATACTCAATGTCAAATACACGCTGCATAAAATTTATTTCTCACAAGAAGACCATCTTTTTCACACAAGCAAAACGATTCGACACAAATTTGGGTCAGCAGAGGTTGACCCACATCTCCGCACCGTCATGACAACAACGTTGTTGTTGCGACCCGCTGTTCCTGCACCGCGCTTCCCAAATGAGGACAAATGGACGACGACAGAACAATCTCTGCGAGACACGACAAAAGAATGGGACTCCGGACAGCAGCGAGAAAACTCTGCAGCTGTCAACACCTCTGAGGTCAGTCGGGCTTCTTTGGTAAATGTGGAAATATGCCGTTTGTGATAATCCTGTTATTCTGTGGCTCGTGCAGGCGATGAATTATTTACCCCCAGAGATCTGTCAAGTTGTCTGTTTTGAATCCAGAGAAATATCCATTCCGTTGTCGTGGCTCTGAGGTGGAAAACAGGGGAAAACGGACAGGCAGCCGGCAACGTGTGAGTTCCTTCTTTCCTTCTCACACTCAACTGCGTGTGCAAGCTGCATTTGAGACAATGGGCTCCTTTAGCAGCAGGCTCCGTAGCCGCAAAAGGTACACGTAGGATGTAGCCTGCTAATACAACTTCCCTTTTCTGGAAGATTCCACCTGTGTGGAAACAGACCAAATTTACTTGTTTTCAGACTAAACCCAGGTTTGAGAGTCCTTTTGTGAGTGGATAACTTGGAGAAGAAAAACCAGATTCTTTCCTCAGTTTTCTAACTCAATAAATTCTTGCCAAGTTTACTGTGGACTCTTCCAGAATAGGGGAGTTGCTTCTACAAGCTACGTGCTACGTGTACGTTTTGCGGCTACAGAGCGTGCTGCTAAAACTCCCCACTCTGCCATCATGTTGTAGAAACAGCAGCTCACACTCAGTGCAGTTTTAGAAGACCTTTCTCACACTTTAGACACAAAAATGACACTCCAGTATCGTAAACTCAATTGTCATGAATTTTCTTCGTCCAGCGTGGTGGGAAGTACGACTTCTCAAACTGTGGTGAGTGTGAGATCCCTGTCTTCACAACACGTAAAAATTTTCCAAGGCTTCGCATCGTTCTGGGAGACGAGTGCGTTCGCTTTTCTCCTGGCTGTCAAGGCGCATTCTCACTGCAGAATGAGGACAGAATTTCAAGCGTTTGTACTGTGAGGCTGCACGAAATACTTCGTGCAGGGGGGCCCAAACCTTTCTTTGTGTGTGTGCGTGTGTGTGGGCAAACTCCAAGCTTGGAAACAAAAGAAAACATTTTTACCTGCGCCGCAAATTCTGTGGGTGTTTCTTATAGATCTATGGTTGAGACCTCCAGTCGGCTTTTCCTGGACCAACTGATGCATTGCTGGGGGCCATCGGTCTGATATCTCAGATCTAACTCAGCACTTTTGACGAAACCAATTGTGTTAGGTCTGCCTGGCACTGATGCCAGGTGTCAGATTGCCAGCAAGTGCTTTTCACATTCAATTTCCATTCTGGGGAGTTCAACCTCATAGTGGTTCTCGTTTCAAGTTCAAAGACGTGCAGCTGCATCTTCTGCCCTTCATTTTCTCAAAATTTTTGGTGAAGCGACGGCTGCATGGAAGTTGGAGGAATCGCCGGCTGTTACGAATTGCCGGTTGTGATGAATCGCCAGTTGTATCGAATCGCCGGCTGTGACGAATCACCGGTTGTAACGAATCGCCGGCTGTCCTCATAACGAGGCTAATCGAAGCGCCGGGTCGGGTCCTCTCGGAGCCGCTGTCTGTCACTCTCAAGTTGCGCGTTTCTCGCGGCAAAACACGGAGGCCGCAGGAGCCATACAACCTCTGTGTGTTCCAACACATGCAAGCGAGTTGACGGCCTTGGTTCTCCATGTCAATCGAGGTTGACAGTCGCATTTTGCGACACCGAGATGCTTTTCTCCGCTTTAAAATTTATTTTCACGGAATTTCGGGAGTTGTCATGTGACTGCCCGTTATTTTCCTTGTTCACCCCCTCCACAGTCACAAAGAAATTCAACAGCCACAGGATACAAAGAAACGCAATATGCTCACGCCTCCACAGCTTACGAGGTTGTATCCAACCATTGTAAGAATTATCATGTTCACGATTGGCCTGGAAGGACACGGGTGGGTGGTTGATTCGAGACAACTGATTCCTTTCACATTCTCAGTGCAGACTGGCCAATTGGCTTCACCGATGAACATGACAATTCTTAGAATCGTTGGATAGAACCTCGTACCTTGAAGAGCCCACTGTCCCATCTGATCCAGAACTGTCTGTAATCGACGCAATCCAGAAGCTCCGGATACTCCAGCAGGGCCAGCTCCGCATTGTTCCAATCCCGCACCATGAGCAGAGTGTTATCCGCAGACCCCAGGATAATCTGCGTAAAATAAAACAAGCAAATTCGACGCGTATGAGCTCTGAGAGTCTGTCTTTGATCCGTTCTTTTCTCCGTGACGTGTTCAGATTCACAATTTTTTTCTGTACCACCAACAGATCTCAGGTAATGTTCAACAGTGTCATTGGACTTGTGGATGGAATCAATCCACTGCTTAGTTCTGATTCCAAAGATCACCCTTGATGCCCAGGAAGTAGAATGCCATCCCAGAACCTCTGAACGGCGCAGCTCCAACGTTTCCTTTTTCGGGGGACTGACAGTCTACCTCGGTGTATGGCGGCAGAGCGACGTCGTCGTGGTAGAGCTGGATCACCGCGTCGCTGCACGCCTGCACCTCAAACGCGAACGTGTTCTTCTTCACAGAGATGAAAGCGATTCCTCCGGTGAGCAGATGTCCCGTCTTCACGATGTAGACTTCATCTGAGAACGCGAGTGGTTCCTCTGAACAACTCTGACGGAGCGTCACGTTGTTCGTTGTGAAAACAAGAACATGAGCTTTCGAGTTCACGTGGTTCAGGTCTGGTTTTTCCTTGTTATTGTTTCAATGAGTGTGGAGAAGAACGTGCCTTGTATTGTGGAAACCTGCCAGTCTGCGTGGACGTTGTTCTTGGAAGCGAACGCGAGTCCGTGGATGGGGGTTAAGTTGGGGTCTTGGACACTCACGAGTCGGTTCACCCCAACGATTGCTCCAGTCCCAACCTGCAGTCAGACAAGCAGTTCCTCCGCGTGCCAATGATCTTTCTGATGCTGTTGTCAAGATTGATACAATGTCAGGAGTGCAGTGAGAAACGAAAGCTGGTAAGTTTTCAAACCTGAATGAGTCCGTTGTCCCAGCTGGCCCAGTAGTACCACAGGTCTGTCTCGCTGAGCACTCCGGCAGTCGCCACTTCCGTCAAAACGCTTCCAGTCGCCATGTTGCGGATTGTTGTCATGGTGTTGCTCTGTGAACCGAGTTCGATCTCGAACGCGTCCACGGTTGTCAAGGTCATCACTGAGGACAACAGGATGCACGCGGATCTGCTCGCCTTCACCTGTGTTACACGTTTTCAAGTGTTAGGATTTGTCTCTGTCTGGTTTGGTAGGCAGTTTTGGTCAGCGCAACGTGGTACCTGTTTTTGTTGAAACAGCCACACCTACGTATCAATGACCACAATCGATGAATGTAAGGAAGTGTTCACCTGGAATATGATGCTGCTTTCGCTTGCTGGAGTCATCCAGAACTCCCTGTAGTCGTGATCTCCAAGGCTGTGGAGCCGAACTGCGTCTCCTGTTCGACAAAAAGCAAATGAAACGTCGTCTCGTGCGCGCTTCTACCACATCAAACTCTTTCGGCACTTCACAGACAGGTGCCAACGTCTGGACAATAATTCGGGCATGTTTGCGCATGCTTGCAGTTGGAAAAATTGTGACCGCAGTTTCCAAAATCACTGCTGATTCTTGAAGAAGCCAGCAAAGGAAAAGACAAGGATGGAATAGAGTCTCAACGACGAACCTAGATCTTGACCAAACACCCACATGCCCGGGACGTCCAGCGGCGTTTTCACGGAAACAGCGTTTACCGGATGCCAGATGCTTGGGAACAGCGACAGCAGCACGTCATTGAATGGTTCACCAACACCTACAAGCACGACAACACGAAGTTTGAATCTTCTGGAATACCGACTACCTCACACACCTCACACTTTGAAACTGGATCGTCATGAAGTCAGTGCGCTTGTGATCAAGACAAAGAAAGGGGTAAAAAGTGATCAAGGCAAGATGCCTTGAATTAAGAGAACTGGGACCTGCACTATTTTCTTTCTTCTGCCTGCTCTCACTCACCCAGGTCTACGCGCTGGTTGCGCCAGCTGACCCAGAAGAGTCTGAGGGCGTGGCAGTCCAGCACCAGCAGCGACTCGGTGCTGTTCGATTCGCTCGTCTCTTCAGCCACGATAGATGTCTCCGTGTTGATGTTGGCACCTTGAACACAGGAAGTCGTGCCAACAAAGTTTTATGCGACCGAGTAACTCACAACCACAAGAACTGCTTGCAGGTGATTCACGCGCCCCGAAAATCTCCTGAAAATCTGGTGTATTCTTGTTGAACCTGGCGTCTCATTCAACCCCCGTCCCCCCCCCCCCACCTCATCGGGTCAACTCACCGATCGTCACCGTGAAGGCGACATTTCCAGCTAGATCCGGACTCCCCAGTGCCACGGTGGCGTCGCTGCATGCCTTCACTTTGAACGTGAACACCTGGCCTCGCGTCGTCAGCCAGTTCTGCTGCAGATCTGTCCCCTTTCCCGTCTGAACCAGGTAGTTCAATCCTGATTGGCCAACAAGAACGCAATTTCATCGTGCAGACGTGACGAGAACACCAAAGAACGTGCTTCTCACTTTTTCGGATACGAGGCATGCAATTTATATTTCCGATCGATGGCGATTCTGAGGACGCGGAAACTTTTGTTAAAATTTTTTTTTCTGCTTCAACAAGTAAACAACATGCAGAATGAATTGGCAATGAACAACATGTGTCAATGTAAGTGTCAATAAGTGGAAAATGTCAACAAAACTTTGGAGTTGAGGTCTGTCGGCGGAATACAGTTGGAGATCACAGTTAGTCAGAATCAGAGGAGTCCTGGGTCGCTGGCATCTTCTCGAACAGGGGGTCAATCACCACATGGTCACCTTCAAAGTATTCTCCATTGGCTGCAGAACACTTTTGCCATCTGGCAACCATTTCATGTATTGCATCTGAGTACACTGACTTGTCAATGTCAAGAAGAGCTTGTCTTGTGGCATCCTGGAGCAGCTTCACAGTTCTGAATCGACGACCTCTGAGGACATTCTTGAGGTGGGGGAACAACTTAAAATCACACGGAGCTAAATCGGGCGAGTAGGGCAGGTGGGGCAACACATTGATCTTCCATTCATGCAGCTTTTGGACAGTTGGTTCAGCAGTGTGTGGACTGGCATTGTCGTGGTGGAGCCAGAACTTCTGATCTTTCCATAAATCTGGCCTTTTCCTGTGCAAAGCTTCCTTCAAATTAGCCAATGTTTGAATGTAATGTTCAGCAGTGACACGCTCTCTCGGACCCAAGAATTCACACAGGATCATGCCTTTTGCATCAAAGAACAATGTGAGCATTGTCTTGGACTGGGAACGCAGTGGCAAAGCTTTCTTTGGGCGCGCAGCTCCTTTTGGACTCCACAAAGATGTTGCTTGTTTCCCTTCCATTTCAAATGTGGAGACCCATGTTTCGTCGCCTGTGACAATGCGGCTCATGAAGTCTTCTGGATCTTCCTGGTCACAGAGGAACTTGATGTTGTCATCGGCCATCGTCTTCCTTGTCCACTTCTGAGGTTTACTAAGAATCCTTGGCACAAATTTCGCACATTTCCGTGTCAGTTTCAAGTCATCTCGCATGATTTTGGCAACCAGAGGTTGGGAGAGTCCAGTCCTGGATGAGATTTCATGCAAACTGAGGCTGCCATCACCTTCAAGCATCCCAGAGATGGTGTCAATGTTTTCTTGAGTTCAAGCTGAACGTGGTCAACCAGTCCTTGGAGCATCATTCACAGTTTCCAAACCGTTCTTGAATCGTTTATGCCACTCTCTCACCTGCATTTTGCTCATGGTTGCATCGCCCCAGACATCATGCAGTCTTCTCCAACACTGGATTGGTGTGCAGCCACTTTTGGTGAGGAATTTCAATGTGACACGCCGCTCGCATTTCGCACTGATGGCAGGAGTAACCAGAAGCAGTAAAACACGCATAAAGATCCAACAAATTGACAGCAGAATCATCTTGTCCTTGCACACTCACAGAGACATGTCTGCAATCGCTGACGCAACCCGAACTGACATTTTCAATTAGGTCAAACACAGTGTCTGAAACTTCACTGGTTACTCACACTGTGTCAAAGGGAAGACCATGGAACACAGTCAATTGTGTGAAAAAACGGTGACATAAAAATCGCCGATCTCAGAAATATCGCCATCGATCGGAAATATAAATTGCATGCCTCGTAGCCCCAAACATCTGTTCCGTTTCACAGTGAACTGCCTTCCTACCTTCGTTGGCGTTGAACGTCCACTGCGAATTTTGCGTCGATGTGAAGGAGGCGGCGTTGATGACGAAGGGGTCAGGGTCGCGCACCGACGCGAAGCTGAGCTGCCCTGGCACCGAGCCCTGCCCCGCGTCCAGCACCCCGCCCCGCCAACTCACCCACACGTACCTGAAGCAGGAAGTTCAGCGTGTCTGCATGTTTGCAACGACCATCGTCCAAAATTGAACTGAGTGTGTTGTATATGTGTGCGTGGTGAACTTGTCCTGCAATGCTTTCTGGTCAAATACGACTACCGCTCGAATTTCAAATGGGTCATGTGACGAGACAGTGAAAACCTTCAGATGAAGCAGCACCTCGTGACGCCAGTGGCGTGAGCTCATGGGCATTACGTGCACAACTTGAAAAGCAATCTGTCACACAGACTGGAAAGTATCGATGCTACTCGTTTCACGAGATGCTTCAGTTGCAGTCTTGTGAAAGAAAATTTGGCTGTCTTGAACATACGACGACTGAATGTGACAGAGAACACACTCGTACCGGCCATAATCTTCGACAGTGATATCAGGTAGTGAGGACGCGTTGAGAAGGAGTGTGTCTTCTTTGTAAATTCTCCTGGAAGGAACGCAGAAACATCCCTGATGCAGTACGAGTGGAATCGTGCAAACAAAAGTGAAAACGAAATTGAGAAGTATGGATACGACAGGATCACACACAAGTGAGGATCAATCTGTGTTCTACCAACTGCCAAAAAGTCCCGAAAAAATCTCCCGAGGATCGCCTTCAAATCGGCGCAAAAGCGGCTTCATAATTGACAGGCCTCGTACATTTCCTGCGTGTCGCTGAACATGAACTTGTAGACGTTGACAAAAGAATTCCCGAGGTAGGAGCCGATCAGAACTGTGAAGCTCGTGCCAGATGCCACTTGGAACGAGACATCATAGCGGTCCGACACCGTTAACCACTGGTCGTTCGGCATTCCCCCAATCTGCTGAACCGTCGTCGAAAATCCTGAAGGTGGTTTCAAAGTGTCATTGCGGCAGTGCCTTGCTGATTTTTCATCATTTTTTGTTTGTGAACAAATTGACAGTTCTTCATTCAGATTCGTCAGTGCCGGAAAGCGAACCCGTGTCATCTGGAAACTCCCACTCGATGTCTTCAGGTTGAATCTGCAGATTCCTCAGGTGCAGCGTCTCGAACGTGCGCGGGCCGTAGTCGTCCGCCATGGCGGCCAGAACGCCGAAGTTCACCTCCCCCTGTATGACACCGGACATTTTTCTTGAATGTGAACAGCAGCATTGAAGGCAGAACGAAGCCGAAAGACTGCAAAATATCATCATGTTGCAGAATCTGTTGGGATGCTCATCACAAATTGCGGCTGCATCTTGAAATCGAGTCGACCAGTCCAACTGCATTTTCGCCTTCGTTTGAATTCCAACTTCTTGAAGCTGGATCAGTGCTCACCTGACCCACGTAGAAATATCCATCCGACCAGCAGAACCAGAACTGTTTGAAGTCCGTGCAGGACAGGAAGAGTCCGACGGAGAAGGTCGAGATGCGGTTGTGCGTGTTGTCGTCGTTCACGACGAACATGTCGATGTCTCCCGACACGAGCCCGAACGTCACTTGGAAGGCGTCGAAGTCGTCGGTCGCGCGCCGCTTGAGGCCGATCTGCGCGTCCGCACAGGCGCGCACTCTGAGGGGCGGTGAAGAACAGGTTCAGCGCGCAGAGGGACGCGCACAGACAGGTCGCTCTGAACCGTCAGTAGCGCATGAATGAGTGGGAGATTTTTTGGCTTTGCCAAGCCGTCCGTGGTAACTACCGGCAACAAAAGTCTGTTGAATAATTCAGGACGGCTTCAGGAATGGATACTGAGTTTGATCAGGAACCTCCGACCCCCAGATGGGGGCCAGTTGTCTTTGAGTTGTCTTTGAGGCGCAAAACGAGAGGGGTTCGTTCGTTTTCTCTGGGATCAGAAAGGTATGGGTCCACAACACATTCAAATGAGGATGAACCTCAACCGTTCAGAGACGAACTTTTTGGAAGAAACGCATCACAGAGATTGAGTCTCGCCACTCGTCTCGTGCATGTCTGTGGAGCGACGTCAGAGACACTCACCTGAATGTGAAATACTCAGTGCCGTGCACGTTCAAGTAGTGGTGCATCGAAGCATCTTGTTCGGCGTAGGATGTCAGCAAGAAAGAGTTTTCTGGAACATGCAGAGTTCTCAAACCATGTGCGACATAAGTACTGGACTGTAGCGCTGAAAAGTGCACGAATTGTTTGTTGCACTTGACTTTCACAACCAACCAAAAAAATAAACAGCTGTGCCCATGACCAGTACCTTCTATGTTTCTCACTTCGTACGAGACATCTGCTTCTTTGCTGAAAAGGGTGACCGCTGTGATGTTGCCAGGTTGAGGGTCCACCCAAGACAGAATCAGTTTGTTGCCTGCAAGATCACTTTGTTCAATTCATCTTTTGTTGTGCCTCTCAACCCCACCTTTGCGTTGTTCAGGCTCCGAGAGGAAATGCGTGATTCACTGAGGTTTTGGTGGAGTCATTCAAGGGCATGGCGAAGCGATTCCTACCAGGGGTGAGTCCGCTGCCAATCTGAATGACGCCGCTGTTCCAGGACACCCAGAAGTACTTCACCTCGTCGCACGTGATGACGTCAGGAGTTTCCGTCACAGCCACGTCCGTTCCGTTTGCCTGAAAGAGGCACACATCAATTTGTGAAAACGGAAAGCAGAGAGACAAGGAAAAAACGGCAGTAAAATCGATTCCTGTTTGTCGCAACAAGCGTTGTTGGCAAAACCTGGATCTTTGTCGTGTGGGTGTTTTTGTCAGGCCTCAGCACAAATCCGTAGTAAGTTTGGGCGAAGTTGGCCTGGCCGTTGCTCAGTATGAACGTGGCTCCGAAGCAAGCCTTCACACCAAGAGTGAAGTACTTTCTGTCCGATTCTGTCACCCAAACGTTGTTCCTTTCCACGTTCGCGGGGCAGAAAATGTTCGCCAAACGGGCTGCCAACAAAACAGACAGAATGTTTGTAAAACAAGGCTGATGCCTGGTGATGTTTTTTTGATCAGTGTCAACTGTACGAGTGTGGTCTGATTTGGACATTCGTTTTCTCATTGTTTGTGGGATGCCATTTTCTGTGCAGTCCACTTTTGTTCTTCCAATTCGCGGAGTCCGTGAGTAACAAGTGCCAAAACGAATACTGACTATTTTTGACGAGTTCAACATGTTGATGAGGCAGGGTGGGGCTGAGGTCAAGTGTTTTCGTGTGGGAGACACAGACTCCGACAGGCAGTTCTGACACGGAATCATTACGTCGACGGGAGGGATCAAACGCCTGCGTCTTGTAATACAAGGATGCGACGCCCAAAGTGAGTTATTGCGCCGGCAATGCTCACGGAGACCACGCGTCTCCAACATGTGGTGTTCTTGTTTGGCCACCACACAACACGCAAGCGCCAACTGTTCTTGACAATTCATTGTGGAAGCCATGTGGTTTCAGCGCCGTTTCCGTCAAATTGCTTGTATTTTTCTCCAAATCGTTGAAGCCTTTCTCGGCAAACAACCGCCATACGTCTTGCGCTTTTCTGACAAATGGTCGACACTACACTTGCTTCAGTGATCACGTTTCAATTCCGCACAAACAGAAGTCCTATTGTAGGCGACAGGGAGTCAGGGTAATTGTGCGCAGCCAAAAACACCGGAATCCGATCCCAATTGCGGACACACACCCCAGCCCTTCAGCAAAAAAATAGCCGAAGTTGCTGAAGCCAAGATGCTCTTTTTTTTTTTTTTTTTATGCTTGTTGTGTGGTGGCTGAGGCCGGTTCCCTCAGGACTAGCCGGTCTGGTTTACCGAACTGGTGGTTCAGAACGACGAGGCACTGTGTTTGTCGTTCCCAAACATAGGCCACTCAGAGCCTTGACGAGCACCTGGCTATTTGAGCTTGTTTGATTGAATTAAATGCAGTTTCCCTAGGTTTCAGGTCTCATCTGAAATGGCCAGACACCCCCTGAAATACTGCTTGGAGCCTTCACAAGCACCTGGTCATTTTAGGTTGAAATGGCCAAACACCCACGTCTCCTGGTTCAAAGGTGGGAGAGCAAGTGTCTAGATCATAACACCGGTTTGGAGGACAGCCGCTCGGCACGACTCAACACTTGACTGGCTTCTTGTTTATCACATCGGTGCTTTGGTCTCACCTGAGTCTCTGCTGAACTCCCAGTCAGCTTCCACTGTCTCCGCCTCTCCAGTGAAGGACACGGAAGTCACCACGTGCGGAGCCGCGGAGTCATCGTAATACATGAACACGCCTTCGTTCAGAAGTGTTCCATTTCCAACTGTTATATTGCCCCGTTCCCAACTTATCCAGAAATCTACGAAGTTGGAACAATCCAAGATGTCAGGGGTTTTTTGCACCACTTCAGGTGTTTGTCCGATCACAGTGCGTATTTTGGACTGAGTGTTTCCCTCCGAACCGAGTGTGACCTGGTACCCCAGTGAAGGGTCCCCGGGCCTGGTGAGCATTGCGATCTGGCAAGTGCCGCAGCCTCGCAGCCTGAACTGGATCGAAGGGCGATATGGAGTGATCCATAGCTTGCTGTAGCTCTTTGTCGTGTTTTGAATGGAGTAGTGAATGATGTCATCTGCAACAGGAAAACAATTTTTGACAGAGCAGAGAGGATAAAGATACTTGACTTCAGCAAAGTCTCACTTTTGCCAAAAGTCTCAAATGCAATCTGACGCTTGTTTTTGGGCCTCGGCAACGCCACGCCTTCACAAGATCTTGAAACAAGCAACTCCGAATTACCAAATTGAGGAGTCCGGCGAAAACCTGTTGCTCTCAAAGACTTTGTTGTTTTCGAATGTGACAGTCGCCGCATTAGAACACAGAATGTTTCTTGTTCGCACCTTCAAATCCAGTACGCACAACCCTGACAATGGAGGACTTACCTGACACCAAACTGCTGGCAGAGACACACAGATGCAGAACAAATGCAATAGTGGCTATCCAGTGGCACTGTCCGACATCCATTGTCACACTGGACGAATCAAATTTGCGTTCCCTTATTCAAGCTCATCACAAAAGCGCTTCACATTTTTCGAGCGAAGGAAACCACAGATTCACCAATTGCTACTTTTGGAGACGAACAAAAAGCAAAATCTGATAAGAATCTCAGAACAAATCAATGCCTCCCGTGACCACCGACTCCGTCAGAGTGGAGAGCGACCATGCTTTCTAGGATGACAGTTTCGTTCCGTGCTTTTGGAACTGCCACTTGACGCCAAAGCGCCGCTACAAGAGGACAACACATGTGTGTGATCTTCGCCTGGGGACACATTTGACTCCAGTGGTTTGAGAAATCTCATTTTGGCTCCCAAAAGAAACACAAAAAGCCTGAATAAGAGGCATGAAACTCTTGTGAAGAGAATTTGTGTGCTGAGGTCCGCTGCACAACCTCAGCGTCAACCCTCGTCTCCCAACAAAAACGTCTGTGAATGTACTGCTAATGTAAGACAGATTGTGGCCAGTTTCACTTTGGTAATTGTTTTGTAAGATCAGATTCATGTCCAATCAGTTCTTGCTAAGTTCGCAAAATAGAGTGTAAAATTGCATTTTGAGCTCAGACACTGATGTGATAATGTTTTTGCAATGATTTTCTATCGATTTTGAAGAACGCTGTGCCTTATCAAACAGTGGTCAACACATTGCGGCACCGAGGTCTCGCGTGGGGAATCGTTCGACCCCGAAAGATCTGGCTGCAGATATTTTTGTGGAAGGTCAAGATTCCTCATCCTGTATTGGCCTGTTTTGTCAGTGTGGAATCTGAACAGCAGCATTACCATGCAGAAAGTCCTTTTTCATGTGGACTCTGGAACAGTACATAAACCTCTTGACACTGAGAAACCAGAAAGACGTTCAAATGCAAGTCGCGCCACAGACCGTCTTACAAATAGAGAAGAGTTATGAAATTTTAGACATTTGTGTGCAGTTGGATTGACTTGTCCGGAGATATATGCGAGTCACAAAAATCAAAACGATAAATTCTCCACTCAGCATCACGATGAAAAGTTTATTGGTTTATTGGTCCACATGAAAGACACATACACAGGGTACAAAGCAACTGAGAAGACAGCAGAATGCCAACAAACGGAAATTTCATTGTTTTAAGGGGTTTTGCAACACGACCACTGCAAGACAGACAGACAGACAGACAGACAGACAGACAGACAGACAGACAGACAGGAACCAAGGAGCTGCACGCCACAGATGGTTGTGGAGTATCGTTGACTGTCGTTTTTTCACAAGATAGCAAATACGATTTTTGTACACACCGTGCAAACATCAGTGAGACAATTCGTCGGTTCAACATCAACAATCTTTACAACGTGCCCAACGTCAGTGACGCGTCGATTTTGAAAACTGACACACCTGTTGTGATTTGTACATCAGATACAAGCCCCTGCACATTGCTTCCTTTCGTCATATATATTTCAACCGGAAAAAACCCCAGCTGCGGTGACGTTTGTCCCGTGTATTCTTGAGGCTTCGTTGTCACGCACACCTTTCTGTTTTGTCGCACTCGGCAAAGGGGGCAATCCGACATCTAGAGTCCACTCCGTGGTCAACACTTCCCCGAGAAACAACAAATAACAATGCAGATTACATTCTGTCGATCAAATGCCAGAAACCCTGCTCACCTTTGGACATGCAAAAGCATTTTCCAATGTTCTTGCCTTCCTCTGCAACAATTCAGTCATTTCCCCTGGGTTTGTACAGCACAGCGCATTCGGGTCTGGGCTCGTAAGCCAGAATAGGTTTGGGCCTGATCACCTCGGCAGACCTTGGATCCAGCAAATTGTTGTTGGCTTTGGGGAGAGTGCCGTCAGCGGCGGCGTGGGCGGCGGCAGAGGTAGCGCTCGCGCCGAGGGCACGCTGCGTGGCGGCCGTGTCGTCGCAGCTCGTTGACGGGGACACGCTGCTGCGCCCGGTCGCCGGGGACCCGTCCGCCTGCAGCCGCTTCGACATCGCCGTGTGTTCCCCGTTCCGTGCGACCGGAGAGACGCGGCGAGCCACAGACCTTCCCGTCTAAAAACAGACCGAGTGGGGTTTTCTGGGTCGTCGGCACAACAAGTCGAGGATCGGAACCCTTTCTATATCTTTGAAAAAGGCTTCAACCAAGTGGTTTTGTTGTCTTGAGCAGACGATGAAGGCTCACCTGAATGTTTCTGAAGATCTTGGGGAAAGCTTTTCGCATCGCCTTGCGAAAGCCGTCGCCCAGGAAACTGTAGACAAAGGGGTTGATGCAGGACAGAGTGTAGGACAGCGTGTGCCCCACCATCTTGAATGTGTACGTCGCTACTGTCTGTGGAAACTCGTCGTCAAGCTGAGGAAGAAAATAATTGAACTCAAGACGCTTCTTCGCCAAAAGAATGGTGTAAAAGTCAGTTTGCTGACTGGACGTTCTGGTCCAGATGCTATGGCACGAGACTGAGTTCACCTCACCCTGAACCAGAGCCAGAAGACGTGGATTGGGAGCCAGAAGGTGGCGAAGAGAACGACGATGACGGCGACGAGTTTGGTGGTCCTGCGGCGGCGGCGCGCGCTCTGGTGTTGCGTCGTCGTCTGCGGGTTCCTCTGCACAGGAGATAGCTTTTCTGAGGTTCTATCAGTTTTGGATCTTTGACCACACAAATGCTCAGAAATACAAGAATGTCCCTGAATTCGTTGTCTTTTAGAGATGCAGTGTGTGTGAAGTGACCTGATTTAAATTCCAGGTGACGGTTGACTCGGGTACATGCACATCTATGCAGTTCAAACAAAGATTTTTTGGTTTCGGAACACATAAACACAGCTGTTAGCTGCAAGTTACTCGACGCCCATGGACGCCATGAATACTCGTACGTAGTTCTTTATGATGGAGAAAAAAATTGTCCTCTGACGTCTGCATGACTGCCAATTTTTGAAAGATCCAAAATCACACATGTCAGACCACGGTGCCTGAGTCATAAACCGCGGGTTTACGCACGACGTGCGTCTTCTGAGCAGCACGCTTGGACAGGTGTCTGAGGATGAGGCTGTAGCAGGTGACGATGATGGCGAGCGGAATCACGTACGTCGTCAGCACCACCAGAACCGTCACGACCTGCAGACACGAGCCGGAGAATCCATCACGCTAATCTGGACGTCAAACAATTTGAAAACTCATGAGTTTCGACGAAGAAATTTCATTTTTCTGGAAGTCAGTGCAATTTTACGTAACATACACTACACTACATAAGCCGTATTTTCTGTCACGCCTTTTCTGCACTTGCACATGTTTGCCATGGCAAACCAGTCCAACACCATCGTGTTACCAATGAAGTAGTGTACAAGTTGACCAAGAACCTTCTCGACATACGGCAACGGCCAGATCTCCCTGCAGAAGTTGTTCTGTCTCGAGTCCTTCTTGACGCTGTGGAACACGGCGAACGGAACGCACAACACCAGGGACACTGCGGAAAAAATTTGCACTTCCCAGATAAGAAATCATAATCTCGTTGTCAATGCTTTGTGTGCGAAAATATGTTCTGATGTCACCGCTCTGGTTGCAAATGACGTCATGTTTCTTACTTTCGCGTCGTTTCTGTGGATCAGAAGAAGCAGAGAAAAAAATGTTTACCCATCCAGATGAGGAGACTGACGAGCACCGCCATCCGCGGAGTGCGATGCTTCATCGACTTGATCGGGTGCACGATGGCGTAGTACCGATCGACGGTCATCGCCGTCAGCGTCATGCACGTAGCGTACAGGGTCACCTGAAACGCGCAGCATCCGACAAACATTTGGAGTTTTGCAGACAAGTCAAGGTTATTGAAATGTGAAAAGGTAACGGTCATAGAAAGCTTGTACCTGGCTCACTGACATGACCTTGATTTTGGCTGTGTAAGGACACGGACCAATCAACACGTTTTTGGGGAACCTACTGCATAATCGGACCGCTGAAGCTCCCAATGGCAACAGCACAGTCAATGATGGCCTGGGAGACAGTTCAGCGCGCGATTTCGGCAGTCGCTGCGTAAATCGCCAAACGTTCAAAATACGAGGTAATATCCAACTGCGATGAGACTCAGCATGTTCTGCGACAGAGACCGGACGGTCACAGACGAACATGATAAGTCTCATCGTGGTTGGATATTACCTCGTAATTGACCAGCCATCGCTGTTTCGAAAGTTCAGCACGAAAAAATTCACCTTGGCCGATTAGTTGACACACAGTGAGTGGTGTTCAACCAAAAAACCGAGATCTTGCTTGACATCATTTCTCTCAACTGCAATTTGAAACTCGGCAATTCTCGGGCACTGACGTAGATCATGTAGATGTGGAGTTTGCAGATGGAGACTCCGAAGAGCCACTGCGGGAAGATGTAGTGCATCATGGTGAAGGGGACGGTGATGAGGATGAAGGTCAGGTCCGTCAGGGCCAGGTTGATGATGTAACAATCCGTCGCGTTCCTCTCTCCGAACCTAACGTTTGCCCCAAAATCACACAAAATAACGGTTGAAATAAATGCAAAGTGCAAAAGAGTCTGATGTTCAACGGACTCAGCAATTGAAAGACACAAACTCTCACTCGTATGACATCCGAAGGAAAAACCAACACTCGGTTTGCTCAATCTGATTGACAGGGCAACGACAGAGTTCCTGAAAGATGCAAGTAAATGAACCTTGCACTTCTGTTCAGGGTGGACTCTTTGTCATCTCTACTGTCTTGACATGAGCCCAGCTAAGAAACTGACCTGAGCATCACTAGGACGACGCAGCCGTTGCCGAGCACCCCGAGGGGGATGAGCGGCCCCCACAGCCAAGGAACGACGCGCTCCACGTGCGTCAAGTCGATGTCGCGCGTCGCGTTTGCGTCGAGCGTCCCGTTGTCCAGCTGCGGCGCGTCCAGACTCATCGCTGCTTCTGCCGAGTTCCGTATGTTCTGTGTGGAGAATAGGTGTGGTCTCCTTTGCCAGTCCGACTGGCTGCTGCTGCTCCAGTCTGAGCGGAACTGAGAACGACAGGCAGCGGTCGCGAAGCTGATCGCTGGTGGGCGACACTGTGAAAAATGAAGCTTCTTTGGTGAGAGTTTGCAGATGTTCAAAGAGTTGTGGATTGCCGATAATTACCGATAACTCCATCAGTGCACAGATGCTACCTTTGAAGTTTCTTCATTGCTGTTTCTGCACAATTTTGCGCGTTGAGTCCCACGAAGTCTGATGATGAACGAGACAATCTTTTCTGACCAGCTCATAATTCCACCTCAGTCGTGCTGCGCAAACTGACCCTGCTTGAATCTTTGATGAATGCTAAAACTCGACATTCTTGTTTGGTAAATCAGCGCACAATTGAAAATGTCAGTTCTTCCAACCCTTTCATTGTTTTTGCTCTCAACTTTAAAATGTCTTGAGTTGGTAATGACCTCGTCTCGATTCAACGTTTCAATTAGTCATTTCCAGAAAAACAAATAGAAAATGGTCAATTACTTGCCACAAATGCATCAAGAGAGGAAACCTAATATGCCTATTTACAACGGAAAGGTGCGCGGTACGGCTTCACTGCAAATGACTTCGGCCTGAATCGTTTCGCAACGACGACCTCATTGTGGTCCATGATGGAGGTGCAACAGGCTGACTTGGCACGCATGCTGGCCAGTTCCAACATCCCTCTGTCCACAAAACCGGTGTCACACGTGAAAGTGTCCAACGATTTCCACATCTTACAAGCTGTTTTGGTTCTACGATGGATGTCAAGGTGCGTCCTTGTCCGAAAAAGTCAAGAAAACACCGGTGTCCTCTCCTTGCAATTCGATGCACAGCGCGGGATGGGTTCGAGAGTGAAAACAGAGGTGAGGGCAGAATGATTTTAATCGGGGTCAGAGGGACCAGGGCCTTTCCAGGACCCGCTGCGGTTCGGCCTCAGATGAAGAACAACTTTGGCTGGCTGAAATACAAGCTGTGTTTCAACAAATGAGAGCACCAGAGGGGATGGATGTGGACGTTTCGAGGATGTCAGGCCGTGACCTCAGCAGCGTTCGCCCACACTTTGGAAATCATGGATGTCTGTGTGGTCCGTACACATAAAAGACAATTGTGCATGGAAATGACCAATCTTTCTGGAACAGAGCTCTTTGCAACGAACACGCGGCAGCACCCATCCCGAAGAAGGGTTCGTCTGCAGTTTGAACGAAGTCAGGGAAGCTTCTGTCGAAACTTGAAGATGCATCACACAGACGTACAGATGAAGAAATATCCGAGCGTCCACGACTCAAAATTGAGACCTGCCAAGCAGGATCTTGGTTTCCATTTTGTGGAAAGAAAAGTTGTTGAAGACGAAGGTCATTGCTCGAGAATGTCGATGAAGTAGCTGCCTTTGGGTGGACAGCTTCCTGGCCCCACTGCATGAAAAAAGGTGAACGACTCACAAAAGGAAAAACACGTACAAGACTGGACGCCAAGAAGGAAGTCGCTCCTCTCCGCCACCTGTTCACAACACAGAGCAGCATCACGGAGCTCGACTCGACGATGCCAGGCCAGTGCAGGTGAAACGTCTTGTCGCAAGACTTTCGCCGATCCCTCTGAACGTTACGCAGACAAGCTTTTCGAAACTACATCTTCCACCTGACACGAAAGGTTCTTTACTCGCCGTGTTGTGTGCCATGTATCTCATTCAGCAGATGGTTGGAGCCATAAAACTCGCATCACACAAATCCGCTCTCGGCGGGTAGCCGCGCGCATCGATTGAAGGCGGACGCGTGGCGAGGTCAGCGGTGGGTTCACCAGACTGTCGAGCATCTCGGGTCTCTCACACATGTATGGGTGTCGGGGTCGACTCTGCTCATCAGGAAAGAACGTCCACCCACTCATGTTTTCTCACGTATTGTGTAAAATCCAAAAAAAATCCCTTTCTTTGGAGAAGTCTCGAAATGTGAGATTGTGAATCCGGACTCAACAAAAATCTACCCTCCAGAAGGATCATGAAAATTAGCGTCCTGTTCGAGATCTCGGTTGAAGACCCAGTTCTTTGGCTATTTCGGAGATAATTGATTCCCCGAAGAAACAAATCAACCGCCTGCAGCTGTGACACAGTCTTGTGGACAGAAGATACGAGTGTACACAGCACAAGGACGTTTTTCTTTTTCTTAATTGAGCCCAGAAAAGTCTTCGGCAAACCGTGGTCCTGTGGGAAACTAAAGTCGAAAAATGACGCAGCTTTAAGCCCGACATGTGCTGCGCGTTCACGTTGTTTTGCACAAAAAGATCAGCGTGAAACAGTTGTGAACCTTGGTTTTGCGTACAAGTGATTGTCCCCACCCACCTTTTTTTAATTTCAGTTCAGTGAAGCAACTCCGGTGTTTTTCTTGTGCAAGCTTGGTCTGGTCCCCGAACGACAGGTTCTCTTCTCTCTGTCGCCGATTTTAGTCACATTGATCTGCTTCTAGAGAACTTGACAGCGTTTTTTCTGCCGAATGTTTTTGCATTTGTGATATTGATTTGGGAAAGATACCTTGAGGCAAGACCGTCAAGCACAACCTGTTTGTCTGGACCCGTTTGTTGTGTTTCTCTCTTTTTGATGTGGATTGAGCTCAAGAAACGTCTCCTCAAATCACGATGACGGCTCTGAGCAGTCCGGGGTCAACGAACGAAAGGTTCGTGCGTTCAGTGGTGGAAGTGTGAAGGTTTGGATTGTTCTGGCGTGTCACTCGAAACCACGAACTGAAGTTTTGTCTCAACGACGAAGAAAGGCGTTCGTGAAACTGACTTGAAAACTTACACAAGGTCTCACACTTGATTGCAGAATTTTCATTGCCTCGTTTACAGAGAGCAAGAGTGATGTCTTCAGTCTGGCCTGGGTTGCTGTCTCTGACAGACAGTTCATAAGTCCATCTCTGTGGATTCTGGTGTATTCTCATCAAAGCTGTTTTCTGCTTCCCTCCGGGGTTGAAGTTGCTTGACCGCCTCCCACCGGATGCTACTTCCACTCATTACCGGGAGAATCAAAGGCTGATCCCAGTTCAGCGGTGATGGGTCAGTGAGCTACAGTCATTACTTTCTTCTGTGTCGCCAATTTCCCTCTTTGGAGAGTACACACCTTGTCATTGGCAAACGACAGGCGCTTTGATTCATGTTGTTGCTTGCCGAACAGGAAATTGCTTATCTGTGGAAAAGTGCCCGCCTTGGTTCAAACAAACATCCGCTGGTTTGGTTTGAGACATTGGTTGCGGTGCACTTCTATCAAACAAAAATTGAAAGGCCAGATTGTGCGCACGTTTGAGGCCGGCCGGTCACATGTCTCGGAACACACAGATCCTCTGATGGAAGTTGTTGAAGGGGACGACGCTCTGTACGGAGGTTGTCACAAATCAGATGCTGACAACAGCCACTCAATTTGCACGGACCAGAAAGCGACATCTTTGCTGATTTTGCCGCCTGTCTGAAAAGTTGTCGGACTTGATAACTTGTGTTTTTTTGTGAAAAGGCAGTGTTTCTGCTTCGTGTCAGAATTAAGTCAGTGAAGTTGTGTTGGTGTTGTGTTTCTCGGTTGGCGCGGGGGATTGCAATCACGAGTCTGTGCTTCTCAGAGAATCTCTGACATTTAAATTCGAGCGCTGAAACAGAGAAGAGCCCCCCACTATGGGGCAGAGATAATGAGGGCGGGAACGCTTCTGATTGGTCTAGAATTCAAAATCCAGCCTTCTGATTGGTCCAGAGGCCAAGTGCCCCAT
>JAAUXT010015916.1_pt1 | contig 32699 bp, 29 predicted proteins | sample 7278171 | NCBI WGS metagenome assembly JAAUXT01 (sample SAMN14350112, study PRJNA611818) | marine sediment metagenome | isolation source: surface marine sediment (1.8m) | place: French Polynesia: Moorea | collected 2018-08
CCCACCATCGCCCCTTTTATAATTCTTGATGCTTTGACGCTCGCATCAGAACTTGGACAGAAGTACGCCACTAGAAATTATCCTAGTCAAGGCACCCCAATTTGCAGGTTGCACACGGCCCCAGCACAAAACCTTCGCAGTACCGTATCTACCCGAGTACACAAAAGACGCACCATTTTGTCTCAAAATTGAGCACCAAAAGTAGGGGTGCGCGTGGGGTGCGTCTTGCCCAGGTGCAACTTATAAACGAGTGAATACGGCAGTTTGGACTTGTACACGAGTGAATACGGCAGTTTGCACGGAGATGGATCAGGTTTCTTTTCATTAGCGACTCAAGCTGCAGCCGAGATTCGTCTTCATTACGAGCGTATTCTCCAGCCATGTCAATATTGAAACGCTGTTATCGTTTCTTAATGCCTGAGGAGACTGCTGTTTTTAGCGGCTTTCTGAAAGAAAAGAAAGCTGGAACAGCAAGCACCATGGAGTGGGTGTCCTGACGCCTGAGGCATGGTTGGTTGCTTTGCTAATTAAATTTTGACGTCTCTTTCGCCCAAAATAACGAAAGACATTGTGAAACTTGTTTTGGCCCACAGACGCCGAAGGACTTTCCGATTAGAACGCTTGAAGTGAGTGGCTGAACTTGTTCTGCCGCTTGACGTGTGTTTTGACGCCTGGTCTTTCCGAGTTTTGCGACAAACACGCACAACAAAATTCTTGCAGCTTGGAACAAACATTTCCATTTTCTTCTTTTTTTTGACTGGGGAAAACTTTCTCCGAAGCTGAGCACATTGTGAGACGGCACGTCGTGTTGTGATGGTTCTGTTGTCTCTGGGCGAGCTGTGATACTGCCGTGTGTACACAGGATTTCTCCTGAAGATGACGCATATTCACTGGGGAATGCTCCGAAATCCTTGTGTAATCTGGATGGAGCACATACACTCCACAGAAGGGTGCGTACGTGCTGCATTACAAGAGCAACTGCTTTGATAGAAAGAACTCTGCAAATCTATTTTTCAGCTCAATTAAATAACACAGGCACATAGAGAAGCAAAGGATGGGATTTCTTTTGAAGCTGCGCAGAGAGGCTCGTGCTGGAAGAGCTGGTGTGAAGCATAGATTGATTCGCCCCTTCGCACCTTGCTGGATGTTCACAAGTACCTGGCCAAATAGAACGAGGTAATGGGTCCCGCTCCCAAGACACAGCTTACATAGTTGGGTTCGCCTGTTCAGGGCAAATGAAGTCCAGTCTTGCGAGAGATCAGGCTCTGTCGCGGAGTGAAATGAAGTGGTAACTAACAGATGGCTGTTTGCGCAGGTTGACTTCACTCTTCCCAATTGCACTCATCGAGGTTCAGTTCACTCTTCCCTTTAAACTCGCGAGTTTTAGAATGTGCTGGCATGTTGGGCGTCCCGTGCGTGTGACCAGGAGCCTGAGGACGGCATGTTTCTCGATGAGATTTGAATCTTCGCTTCATTTTGCACGGGCGCAGGAGAACTTCCAGAGCCTGTGCTAGAAACAGGGTCTGCAGGTAAAGATGTGGCCATCACCCGGTGTTCAAGTGTGGACTCTTTTGGGAGGGGGTGTTTGGTTTTGAAGAAGTGTGGCAATTTCCATGCACTGGTGTCCATATGTCTGATGAGGGCTGCACGCGTCCTCTGTGCTTCTGTGTTTTCTGAGCTCCATGTTGACAACACACAAATTGGAGGGAGAAGTTCAACAGAGCTTTTGGGTGTCACATGTGTGTGGAACGAGAAGCTTTTAACTCATTTGCAGCTCCTGCTTTTCACGCGAGTAGAAACTTGCCAGGCGCTGTCCTCCTGACTCTGCAAGCGTAAATCAAGACAGCTTTGCATTTTGGATGAGTGCATTATCGCCCGCCTGTTTACATTGCATTGTTACGGGAAATCACCATTCCCCTGCAGCTGCAGACAGACAGACGAAGCTCCAGCAAAAGCCGTGATTGTGTGATGAAGCGATGGGAGATGAGGTGCACAGAGGATTCCCATGTAACGCAAGAAAGGCGGTGATTTGCCTCCACAGCTGTGCGTTTTCAGTCGAAGCCTTTGATTTTTCGCTTGTGTTATCACAGACTGAAGAATTCTGGCTTCAGGCACTGAAATTAAGGTCAAACTTGAGCGGCAGATGATGGTGGTGTTGGGAGGGTAGCGCAGATGGGAAAGTCTGCGACTGACTTGATTCATCTGACTACGCGAGGGCTGGGCCCCACTATTGACGCAATCCTTGACTTGAGCTGTGATATTGAAAACCTCCGCATGGAGCCCGAATAACTCTTCCAAAGTATCGATGTATCTGGCTGTCCGAACGTCTTTAGCCTGCTGATGAAAAAAACTGATGTTCAAAGAGCTACTTTGCAGGCAGTTGTCGACGGATGTAATCCATGTTATCAGCTGTGCTCTGGCTACACTGAAGTGAAATAACAACCTTGCGTAGGCACAAGACTGACTGACTGCTTTTACCTCCCGCGTGCAGGGAAAATGTTTATCTAATTTGTGGTTTCCGTCGGTCGCTTTTTTCAGGGCGAAGCTTCCATCCGGAGAACAAGGGAACCTGGGTGGGTTTGGTTAATGAGAGGATGCGAGGGAAGCTTTTGTTGTCGTAAGTGGGTTGTTGCCATCGCCAAAGAGAAGCACGTTAGCTTCGTTCGGAGAAATTCTTTTGTTTGGTTCAGGTTGACCGGAAATGAACAGCAGGGAAGCCGGCACGTGTCCCAAGGCTGAGCAGGTCATTGTTGTTTAATCATACTGTCTGGTGACAAACATGGTGTCGAATAGACTGCTGAAGTACCCAGTTTCTGAAGCCTTTGTTCTGCTGAACCGAAAAAACGAGATGAAGGGTCAGCTACGTTCGTGCTCACCAACATCCGAGGGAACCAGGCTTATCCTAGAGTCTTGGTTGTTCCCCAATGCGAAAACCTTGTCCACCTCGTCTTGATTAACTCGGACCTTGTCCTCGGGACGAGGTCTCTAGTTTCGTAAGCGCCTATAGATGAAGCTAATTCCGTTGCCTCGAGTGCGCATGTCAACCGAGCGCCAGACATGGAACTGTTCCTTGACTGTGTTCAAGTATCGTCGAGAGAAATCCCAAGAAGTTCAAGATCGACGACGTCGAGCTGCACGACAGAAAAGGCTTCGTCAAGAGGACCAAGGACGCGGTCAAGGTGAGTGGTTCTTCTTCTTCGTCTTCTTCACCGTGTCCGAAACACGGTGGTGGGTGTCTCTAATTTGCGCTGAGTATACTCAAGAGATGTGAAGGCCCGAAATGGTTCCATGGGCGACACATTTTTGTCTCGTCAGAAGCTCCGAACGTGTCGTGTTGCCCACTGGACCAGCTGCAACGATGACACAAAATTCCTTTATGATTCAGGCCTGCAGGTTCAGATGTTTGTGCCAAAATTCGGACACCCGCCCCTTCAGCCAAATTCAGTGATTTTTGGACGAAAATTCTTTTGAATGTTTTGGAATGAATGACAGTCTCTTGACACCTGGCCGTGCTCCTCCGTCCTGACAAATCATTGAAAATCAGTGCGATTGCTCTCTCGGGGCATTCAAGGTCGATCGAAATCTGCAAAACAAATTCTGCGCTTGTAATCCTGGCAAATGAGGTTCAGTGGTCAACAAGGATGCTTCGGAGGAAGGGCTGAATATTGAGTACCGGCAACAAGAACAAGGTGATTGCAGGATTCGTCAGGACAGAGGACCTGACGGTGGTGCTCGGCTTTGTGCCTCTTTGGGGCAGGGCTTCCCACCCACCTCTACCGTTTCACATGAGCTCTTTTCTTGTTGGCAAATGACTGTTTCAGAACTTACTTCGTGAAAGTTCCGTCCATTTTTCCTTTTCAGTGTGCGAAATCCTTGCAGAATTTTGTCTCTCTTTTGCCGTGAGATTTCGTTTCACCAGGAATTTGACACCACAGTTTGATGTCGTGCGAGCCAACTTTCTTCTGTAAGTTTTCAATTTTCAGGACACAGAGGTGGCTGCAGTGTATTTGTGTGTTTTAGAAAAGGGTGGGCGTTGCTCGTACATTCTTTATGACTGACTGATATAATTGGAATACACGGAGGAAATTGAATAGAGTGTTTCTTGGCAGTGCACCTGTGTGAGAGGAGATCGTGTGTTGTGAGGGACGTCTGTGAGATCCAAAATCTGGCGCAAGTATAGGACGGACAAAAAATTGCTCACACGACCACAGGTTCTTGCTTCCACACTTCAGTTTGCGTTTTTCTGACCCGGTCCCCCTCGAACCTCGCGTCGGTATCGCAAGAGTTTGCACAACAACTCTGCACCAGGAACAACAAGAAAAGGCAATTTTCCTGTCAGAACGACTTGCTTTGCCAGCAAAGGTCGAACTGCGTTGTGACGAGACCTGTGCAATCTTTTGTCACAATTGGAGGTGGTGTCCTTTTGGCAAGTATTTGTGGTCATACGACCACTTTGACAGAATACGTGTTTTCTGGTCAAGTGACCACTTGTGTGTGTTCGGAAATGTCCGTCCTTTCGCCCCTCGCATTTGAAGCACTTGTTGTATTTTGTGTCCAAAGTTGAGGCTGGAGCATCTTGTTTTGATTGAGTGGAGAAGATGTTTCAAGTCGGTGTTAACTTCGTTCCCTGGAACTAGAGTGTTTTTGGCCCCGAGATTTCAACTCGGAAAACAAAGGAGTACGAGCACAAGTCCGTTACTTCGGGCCTCGTCGTCACCATGCAGAGCGTCGGTCACCTCTTCACTTCCGCAGCTGCAGCCGCTGCCCGCTCGGTCGGTAGCTTCTCTCGGGGAAGCGGAATCTTTCCATTCGCGGAGTGAGGAGGTGAAATTGCTTTCCCAAACACACGAGTTTCACCACTTCTCAACGACTCTTTATGATGATCGTTCTGTCAATTGAGGTTGCGCTTTCCTCCCTTTGGTTAATGATTCGGAGCCGACATCTTGAAGCTGCTCGAAAATCAGTGGGAACAGATCTGATTGGAAAGGGGCAAAAAATGTGGAGTCATCATTGATTCAACCCTAGTCGCAATTACTTTTCTGCGTAGTTCAGTGCCGTTTGCTCCGCTGTCGCTGTAACAACGGATCTCAAAGAGTTGAAACATCACTTCGGGATCTTCTTTCCCCAGGGAATCCATTAAGACGCGTCATTACCTCGAGTTACTTTGAAAACTGTGCGCCGGAGTGTAGCTTTAACTGGGTTATTCGCGTTGCCTCTTCAAAGAAAACCTTTTAGGGCATCTCTGTGTTGATGATGGCAACTACATTTGGGGAAGGATTTTGTATGGTATTTGTCATTGAGCGGCCTTGTAATCTGAATCCTCAACGATCAACTACACAAAGGTTCTCCAGGGCGGCAGTGATGCGAGGGGAGAGGGGCCGGCTTCCCCGAAGAGCAGGTACTGACGTTTTGGGGTAATAAAAGAGAAATTCGAAGTTCTCTGAAAGCATTTTTATGTATGGCGCATTTGCACGCCCAAAAGAGAACATTCTGCTGTGGGGGACGTATCGCTTTTCGATGCTGCCCCGCAGCTGCCTCGGCCATTCAGACTCTAAATCTCGACTCCATCCGCTGTTCTGTCAGCCTCATGGTGCTGCCTTGGTGTCTGTTACTTTCTGCTTTTGCAAAGGAGAACCTATCTTCTGTTTCCCTTTCTATCGACTTGTTGCAGATGGCAGAATCCTTCTCTTGAGCTAATTGAGGTTAATTCCGGCCATTTTGGGTCATTCTCCCTCGGTTTGGACTTCCGGTCAACGAAAAATTGAGCTCTTTGAAGGAACCATTACATTTTGGTCTCATCTGGCAACCGGGAATGGGGCTTTTGATCCAACATTCTTTGCTTGAGGGGACACTGCTGGTGCGCACAGATTTGAATTGCACGCACGAAAGAGCCCTTCTGCTGCCACAGATTGCGCTGCTTGGCTTTTCGGAAGAAAAGTGTCTCACACAAGCAAAATTGACTGAAGACACAGATGACATATCAATGTGTCAACGTGGCACTTGACTATTGATTCACGGAGTCCTGCAGTCAGCGGAGATATTCCCGAGACGCGGGAGACTCATAAATCTTGGGCGCCGTCAGTCCAGCGCATCGCGATCAGCTCCTGCTCTTCTCAGCCAGAAAACACAGCGTGAGCAACGACGACGAGCGCAATTTCTCTCGATTCGATTCGTCCCGCCCACGGTGAGGCTGTGCCAAGCGAAGAGGACAGCTGTGTGCGCAAGAAAAAAATGGTGAATGGTGCCTCGCATCGTCCACTCAGTTGTGCACATGCATGTCAGGGGAAAGCACTTGATGACACAGCCCATACACCGGAAGGTTTCGTTGGTGATTTGGTTCGTGCTTTTACTTGTGCAATAGAGTTTCAGTCTCTCGAATCTTGCAGGTTGATTCTGACCCTGGGAAATCCACAACAACTTTGGTCTGTTGAGAAGTAAATTGGGTCTTTCTTGACAAGGTACGTTTCGACTCAAGTGAATGCCAGCCTCCAAAAAGCAAGCAAGCGCGGCTAAGAATGTACCCTGAGCCACAACACGGAATCCATCTCGGTGCGAAAAAGCTCCATTTCCTTTGATGTCAGAGCTGCGTTGAGGAAGTTGGTGTCGCTTTGACTTGAGGCAGAAGGATCACATGATCCGAGCGCGCAAAACCTTAGGAAACAGCGTCTTCTCAGCGGATGAAATATGCATGAGGTGCTGGAGTCGGGACGTTGTGAATGGGTCACTGTTGGTGATGGAGGAACCTCGCCTCGCTGATCAGCATTCTGATCAACGCTGCAGATCCACCTCTGCAAACACAATTCCTCTTTACTGTTGCGGTTTGAGAGATATTTCCCGAGGGCTGGGTAAATTTACTGAAAGCCTCTTGAGGGTGGAGCGCTTTCAGCGCACGATGATGTGCGCACGCGCGTGTCCGCAAACACTGACAGGAATATTGCGGTGGTGTTTCCCCCGAGGTAGTGACCCACAGGAGGCGCTCCAGGCACTGACAGCGCCTCAGCTCGAGTTCAGCGCTCTCTGGTGGCTGCGCCTTGTGATGTTTGAATGTGTACTGGCAAAGGTGTAGCTGACAGCTGCAGTTGTTCCCATGCTCGTTTTGGGGGAGCTTGCAACTGCAAGTACCACAAGTGAATCACGCTTGATGGAAGATCATACTCGACATGAACATTTCTATCTCGTTACGTGCCACTCGGAACGAAAAGTGGTTTTGGTTAGGTTCTGCGGCTTATTCAACGTAAGTGCATAATGGCGCTCCCTCCCTCTCTCTCCCTCTCCCTCTCTTCCCCTCCCTCTCTCTGCAGCTTGTTGGCGATGCGCCGAGGACAGACATGACACGCTGTACCTGGTGCAGGATGGAGCCTCGATGTGACGCGAGACAGATCGCATTATCGCTCACCGCGCGTCCCCCACTCGTTACGATTCCAAAACGTCGCGACAATTCGCTTCTGCTTCTTTATTGCGTCCCTCGCCCGACTCGTGTCCCAGGGCGCTGACAGGGATCGGGCTTTACAAGGTTTCTTCGCTGTCGTTTATTATCCGCGGACGTCCAGAACAAGTTATTGTCATTACTCCGGCGACGGCTTGACCGCCTTTCCGATATTGGGGTCGTCAGCATGAAGACTTTATCAAATTTATCCAAGTCTTCCATCAATTATTGATCTTGACAAGTTTCGGTGGAGTCGCCGCGGGTTGTCTTCGCGAATTCAGCTGCTGTCAAGAGTCACATCATCTTCGAGCTGCGTCCTTGATGCGTGTGGCACTCAAGTCGAGAATCCTGCAGCAAACACATGGAGTTGCAAATCTGGACACAAAACGCCGTGGCCATGTTGCTGTTTTGAGCATTTGTGAAGCGTTACATGGAGGACTTTGAGACGCCTGTCTGCAGGCGGTTCCCGAGGTCTCATCCATCTCTTCTCACCTGAGGTTTCAGGGAACCTCTGTCAAATGCACATTGCACGGCGACACGAAACGCGCTCCCAAAACAAAGTCCCGCACGAGCAGGACGTGCCTGAGACGCGGGCTTCGCTGTCACTGAGCGTGATTCATCTGCGTGCGCGGCTGGCAAATGGCGAGGTGGCTCGACTTCGCCCCTGGGTTGGGGACAGGGCGTGGTCAACTTCCGGTGAACTCTGGCGTGAATGGCACGTCGCCATCTTTACTTTCTGTGAAACTGAAGCTGATTGTACTCTTGTCTGTTGTGTCAGAACATTCCTCTCTGTCTGTTGTTCTCTTTCTGTGCGTGGTGGCTTCAATTTTGAGATGTGGAGATCGTGTTTCGTTGTGCGTCTTGTTTGAGCGTCGTGCCGCCTCTGGGTAGGAGCGGCAGGTAACGAGACGGCAGCGCTTTGTTCGTACATGCAGCATGCCCCGCAGTGGCGGCGGGGAAAGCTTCCTGACCGGGCGCTCTGACCTCCATTCCTGCGCCATTAAATTCGTCCTCGAGCGCTTTGAAAGTGGATTTGCTTTCCAGCAGATGAACAATGGCGCCGACTGTGATGTGACGCGGATGAAGAACGGATCCCGGCTCATTGTGCGGACCGCGCGACGAGACCTTGGGGACGAGGCGAGCTGCATTTCGCATCTTTTTGTCTGTGCGAATCAAATGGCAGGAAATGCGTTGGGCCCCGTACAAGAAACTTATTTTCTCCTGTATGGGTGCGTGGCAACGCTGCGCGAAAGAAGCTTTTCCTTTCAGCTGAAGCTGTTGTGGAGTCTGGGAGCAGTGCACATTTTGTCTGAAGCGGATACCTCAGACGCTTTCGCGCCGAGTTGGACTTGACGACAATCGTCTCTCGTTGAAGTTCCACGCGCTTGGACGTGTATCTGCTTGTGACAATTGTGGATGTACTGATCACAAAGTTGCTAAATTGTGAAGATTGGAAATCCACCCGAAGGAATCTGCTTCACAGCGAGAAGGACTTGGATGAATGTGTCGTGTGCGTTGCTGAAGTTGGGAGAGTTTTCTTTGTGTCGGTCGGTGACAAGAGGATGAAGCTCGGGATTTGTCGTCTTTTAACCTGTGCATTGGCACTTGAGGACGCCAGTTTCAGATTCTGAGGGTAACGAAGGGCAGGGCAGAGGTTGATGAAACTTCGCGATGCTCGTCCACAGCTACTGTCTGAGACTCAGAAGTAATGGTTCTTGACCGCGTCGGCGTGCGGGAGTGCGAGATCGCAGAACTGCGTTCGAAATTGTCTTGTTTTGTTGAAATTTGAGACTGTAATCGAGAGCCTCTCGTGATGCGATCTCCCAGTCTCACTTCACTTCGCGTGTGTGAACCTATACTTCAACAGCTGACGTGTTGACGGCAGACTCAGGTGTGCGTCGCACTTCCGTGTGATTTAGCGCCCAATGACGTGGAAATTTCGCGCGTCTGTGGAGAACACGAGAGAGCACTAAAAGTCAGGACGAGGCTGCAGCAGAAGAGGCGATTCTGATGGAAAGTTGCTTTTTTCTCTGGGCAGAAAATGTAAAATCACAATTGCGATCCAATTGAATCTGAAGCACTGGGGCTTTGCTTCCGCGCAATTCGCGGTGGAATCGAGATAGTGCCAGTGCTCTGCTACTTCCCTGCACTATCTATAATTGGATTGCAAAACGTAAGTTCATCTTATTGATAGCACCACGATACTGGCAGCATAAAATTAAGATGCTCTATTCTCCTAGTGGCAGATGAGATCCTTGCAGTGGTCTGTCTTCCTGCGAGCTCCGTGCAAGGAGAATGCCATTTTGGAGGCAGTAGCCAAGGATCTCTGCAGATCACAATCTTGTGGTTTCCGGGGTCCCATGGCAAGTGTTTGTCTGTGGGTTTTGCGCAAACACACGTGTGTGCAGGAAAGGCTGGTGAGGCTTCCACGCCTGTCTCCGGTGATGGCCAGAAATATGAGCCCGTACTTATTTTGATTACACAGCGCAGAATCCAGGAGAAGATGTTGTGGATAAACATCTCAGGAATTGATAAAAAGGAGAAGGAAGCCATTGGGTTCGGAAGAAAGGTTTCTTCCTTCCTGCTGAAGCTTCTCATGTCTGTCTGTCTGTCTGTCTGTCGAAGACGCTTCCGTTAAATGTTTCCTGCTCTGGTCGGTTCTTACCTGCCTCACTCACAGGCTTTAAGGAGACACAGCTTAATTTGTCGCTGGGGCCACTTTGACCCTTTCCTGAGAAGTTTTGCAGCGGTGATGTGAAGGACCTCGACGAAGTCAGGGAGGATTTGTCTGAGGCAGCGCGATCTCTGATCTATCAACGTGGATCAGGATATCTTTTGTTACCTCACCGTGACTGACCTTCAGAACTGGGCGCAACTTGACGAACAAAATCTGCTGAAAGAACGACTTGGAACAAGTTGATGTTGTTTGCTTGTCTCACAACCACGGGAGGCGCCGACAAAAGCCTTTCATAACAAGATTCCGTCGAAGCTCCATATCCCCGAGAGAAAGCCACTTCTGATCAGCTTATTATGTGCGAAATTGCCAGGTTTCTGCAGTCGAATTAAGCTGCGAAACTCGGGAAGGAACGTGAACAGTTGTTGCTTACAAGAAGATGAAAAGCTCGCTTTTCCTCAGAAAACATGCAGGGATTGATGAAGCGAAACCCCATCACAACCCAACTTCAGTTTCTCTTTTCTTTGGCATCCAATCAAAAGCACAGACGCCTGCAGTTTATGGAAGTGAAAGTCTTTCCTGCATTCGAGCTTTGTCACAAAAGAGACAGCAGCGAGACAAATGAACCTGAAGATAAAGCCTCGTCGTCCTGGTTCCCGAAGACTCGTCGTCACTTTTTCTCATCTTTTGACAGCTTCGGGAAACACCATTCCCAGAAAACTTTAATTAAATGTATTGAGAAATGATTTTTCTGTTGGCGGGGGTTCTCAGGTGGGGCAGGCATCTGAGCTTTCATTTCGGCACGAACGTGAGGCATCGTCATGCAGTCAAGTTTCCTCGTGCAATTAAAATAGCACATTTCTCAAAACCTTCACCTGGTTGAAAGAACCTTGTCACTGACAAATTGGTTCAAGTTCTTGGTTCAAGTTCAGATTCTGTCGTGATTTTGCACACCCGGTTGGTCTTTGGGAGCTTGGTCCGACAAATCTTCAACTGCAAAACAGAACCCATTTTACTGGGCCTGCCCACCATTCAAGGCATTGGGTGTCCTTTTGGTTCGGGCCCCAGTTGGTGGAATCACATCGTGTTCCACGTTTCACCACAAAATTCTGTTTCCAGTCGCTGACATGCAGCGACATCCTCGCGCACCACAGAGCTCAGCAGCTCAGTCGCAGACTCTGACCCTTGTTTGTGCAGACGGCACAACCCAGCTGGACGACGGCAAGGATTGTGCTTCGTGAGCTGTGTGACCTGAAAAACGTTGTGTCGTTCCCGGGAGCCAGTGTGATAATGACATTCTGAGCAGGTTCACGGGCGGAGCTGAGGTGTGACAGGACGGTGTGAGGCAGCTGCTGTTTCCGCTGTTGTCGTGACGGGTTTCCCCGAGGGTTTCCCTGAGGCGCCCCCCGGTGACAAGCTTTTGTCGCGATTGAACGGAAATCTCAGGGGGTTATCAAGATTGAACGGGGTTGTCAAGATTTTATTGAATTTCCTCGGGTTTCGTTGTTTGGCTGGGTAGAAAGCGATAACTTTGTGCCAGTTGATTTTGAAAAGCACTTGTGTTACAGATTCGCTTGTGGCGATATCTTTGTCTTTGATTGGGTATCTTCGGGGGGGGGGCAGAGGTTCATTGTCGTGCCTGAAGGACCCACAACGCAAAATATTGGGAAGAAAGAGAGAACATTATGCAATGTGATTGCAAAAACAAAGGGTGAAAAGATCCTCTTCTGATATCTGACTTTGAATGTTTCGGAACGGGGGTCTTGGGTCTCCGGCAACGAAGTTTTCTGGTTGTGTCTGAATGACCTGCAAGGCGAAATCTCTGGTCACATTGCGAGTTGACTTTATCATTTGCAATGTGAGCAACTGTATCAATCACATTTAGGCTTCATCAGTGTCTGTAGGAGGCGTGAACTGGACTACAAGTGCCGCAATCAGAATCTTATCGAAGCAGTGAGTGTTGAGCGCTGCCGAGGAAGCTGAGAACTCACAGCGCACGTAATCTCTCCAGTAATCACAGGCAGATCTCTATGTGGTGTGGGATGACTTCCTAATACGCACCGACGGTCTGTCTGCAGCCACAGAGCGTTCAGACGCAGCATACCCAAGCCTCTGATTGATAATTGCATGACCATTTGCACAGATCTCTTCTTGTGGAGCACGGACGTGATGCGGTTGATTTGGTGAAGACTGCGGCCTCGGAGGAAGCTTTTGAGGAGAGAAGTATTGACGCGTATTTTCTTGGGTTCTGCACCTGTGTGAATACAATGAGAGGTTTGTCGGGAGATTGGAACGATGATGGAGCAGGCTGTTGCGTGCGAATAGATTACAGTCGACATGCAAGAGAACTGCAGATCAAGTAGAGACTGTTATGCAGTGATGAAAAACTTTCTGCCATTGCCAAAGATGAAGAGCGCTTCGTAAGGAAATCGGAAACTTGTTCACATTTGAAGAACCCTCGTCGTCCTCAGAAAGCACGAAAGAGTGGAGAAATTCTTTGGGTGAGAAGGGCGACAGGGAGGAGAGACGGAAACGAAGCATAATTGGCAAGATGTTGCTTTGCCGTGTCGTCTGCAGATTGTGGGAGGCTCTGGTATTCCTCGTGGATTGGGGAAGGCGGATCGTTTGCCTTTTCCAGCATTTGCTGTTTTCTTGAAACTGTACCGGAGTTTCCTCTTGCCCGAGTCGGCACCGACCGAACCAGGCAAGTGTCAGAATGAGTTTGGTCATGGAGTGCCAGCGGCTGCTGGGAAGAAACGAGCTTCTTGCATTCCAGAAGGGCGTTTTCTTTTTTGAACGGCCGAGTTGAATTTGTCCGCAGCAGAACTGAACAGCAGCGCCTTGATTGGCGTGATTAGCGGAGTGGCTGACTGACCACGAGGAGTTGTTTGATGTGGTGGTGACATTGAGGACGGGGAACACTCAACAGCTTGAGGGACAGAGTCGCTGACTCTAATTGCTCTCAGAAAACCTGTTCCACAAACACCAGTTCAGGCCATTTTCAGGAATTCCGTGCTTGAAAGCGCAAAAGGAAATCAAGACCAAAAACACAGGCCTTATCAGGCGTCATGCAATACACAGAAAGGTCCAGGGAAAAGCGAGCGCAGTGCACGAAACATGGTCGTGGCAATGACATGTGGCACCGGGTTACGACTCTCGCAGGCCGGATTTATAATCTCTTTGCGTGATCATTACAAACTTAAAAGGATACTTTACGGCGCGAGGCATACTGGGGAGATTGTAGGGCACGGATTTATAGCGAGGGTTGCGTGGACTAAGCCTTCCATTACCGTCCATTGTCATTGTATCTGGTCAGCGTGAGCGGCTGCTCTGAGAAATGTCGCGCGGCGCCCCTTGTTTGCACGGCATGAATAAAACATCACCCATTACTCCCCTACACGACAAACGTTTCTGTTCCTTTGTTAGGCTTCTTAAACTTTGAACGTTGCATCAAAAAGACATCAGTCATCGGCGCTGCAGTGGCACAGATGTTCCACTTCTCGGTGGAATCCCCCTGATTGGAGGCAAGACGCACACTCTGGATTTCTGCTCGAGCAGAACGCGAGGACGTCTTGTGGGACCAGCGCCGTCCTGACGACGGAAGCTTTTCATGTTCTGATTGGATTATTTCCACCTCGCGCAGACGGGAATGCTTCAATTCCCAATCGGCAGTGACGACATCAAATGTGTCGTCGCACATTCTCTGTTTTCCTCGAGTCTGGGAAATTCTCGCATGTTGCGACGAAACAAAGATGTCGCGCGCATGAATTATGGTGAAAATCTCCGACGTGTGTGTGTGTGTGTGTGTGTGTGTGATCTGCAGTTTTGTTGCAGGCTGTGTGCGTGTTGAGTTGCCAGTACATCTGGCCGAATCAACACCACACGAGAAAGAATGCAAAGAAACTGGCCATTGAACGGATGTGTCGAACTGGACGTCAGGGGAGAAAAGAATCCTGTACGAGTACGACGTTCCGTCGCCACTTCGGAACGCTTGCTCGTGCACGACACTCGATAGTTGCAGATTGATCACAAGAGAGCTCCGCCCTCCGCCCCCCCGGGCCATGGCGGTGAGATCCGTCCCGGGTCCGGTAGAAACGTTTCAGACGATGTGAAGCGGCAGGTGATGGATGCACTTTCTTTAGTGCCATTGAATCCATCGTTGTTGTGCCCAGTAATTTAGACGTCATTCCAGATTCATGTGCGTTCTTCTGTGAATGGTCGGCGAATTTGGGTCTGAATACCAAGTCATTTGATTGCGCTGGCCATTGTTCATACGGCTTGTTTTCCCAGTGCAGATCCCCGGCTTTTAACGGCATCCAATCTCCTCCTTGATAATACGGTGCCACATAAAATATTTTCAGAAAGCAACACATGCGTGCAAGAGACAGTCGCTTGAATAAATATCACCCTCGGACCAATGAAAGTCCCTCAGCCCCGGAAAGATGCGCAAGGATGGGAAATGCGCTTTTGAGAGAGTTCCCGACGCTTGCTGAGAAACAAGGCGTCCCAGAGACTTTCGTGCACGGACGTACGAGTACAAGTATGTGACGATATGTTGCTGTGTGTCCCAATGTCCATTTCTGTCACAAGCTGCCTTGAAGATCTTTCGTCCGCCAAGCGGAGACTGTCCATTTTTCCAAAAAAGAAACGCAATGTGAAGTTCTCATTCTCCACCAGGTGCGACTTCCATTGTGCGATTTCGAAACATATGAACAGATCTTAGACTCCCAAACAGGCCATTGAAACGAGACATTTTCCTCCACTGACCCAGGGTGTGGCTTTGTGGGGACAGCTGCACCGGTGTACCCGCAGTTGTCCCGTCGGCGTGCACTCCTGGTTTGGAGTTTGGAAACATGAGCGTTTTCACACGACTAACAGTGGAAATCGAAGATGTGTTCTGTGTCTTTGGCTTCTTGAAGCAGCAGCTGTTGAATCGTGACTCGACGTTCACTGGACACGCCACTTCAAACACTGCAGAAACTGCGTTCAATCGGACACTGACATGTGAATATGTTTGAGGAGAATTAAACAACGCCAGAGTTTGCCACGCCATTGCCACAAGGGCCAGATTTGTTTTGAGAAAGTTGTTTCTGAAACTTACTCCGGTCAGTTGTAAGATTTCATGATGAGTTTTCGAACAGAAAAAACTTTTGTTGAAGCTGCAGCAATTTCAAGAGAGTTGGGAACAACAAAAAACGACAGGACTCAGTACATCAAGCAGTTTCTTCGGGTGGAATGAATTTGTTTCGATACTGTGTCACAACAGCTTCAACGAGGAACGTGCAGACGACTCCAAACTTCTTTCTGCTGTTTCAGAATCTGGACGAAAGCTGCCTTGTGCAGAACAAAATGACATTGCAGGCGAACCTTTACAGGAACGACGACATGTGGTTATTGAGACTCACGAGAGGACTCTGCTCTCCTCTGTGACCTGGCAATCCAACGTTCACCGCCGGCACAGTCTGCGAACTGCTGAACCTTTTTCCCGGGAGCGGTATCACGGAACTAACGGATGATGACGTCCAACATCTATGTGTTTGATAATTCGCAGGAGATGAAGGATCATATGGCGAGTCCGCAGACGCGGACGCGAGAAGACAAGAAGGTCAGACAGGTTCGTGCACTTTTCATTTGCTGTTCCACGCTCCTCTTTCCGCGCGTGATCGAAAAATACACTTGGATACGAGCGTGTTTTTCCATTCGGGTCCTTTCGAGTGCCAGCGAGGGAAAAACGACCCTTGCGATCCTCACATGCAGCCATGGCTTTCTGCGACAGAGTGAAGAAGCGGTTTTTGTGGTCCTCAAAGAAAACACGATGTACGACCGATTCGGGTTGAAAACAAAACTCCACTTGCAGATGCTGCAAATTTCTTCATTTAAAATTTTGAAAACACTGCAAAAGTCGTTTGGTTCCGATTGTCCTCGAGATTGACCAGTCCTGAGTCCGAGATTGCACGGTGCGGACGGACGGACGGACATCACACGTCAAATGTACTTTCCATCGATTCGCATGGGGAAGAAGCCATCTGCATCTTCCGCGCCTTATGCATCCCCATCAGGGTGAACTCGTTCTGAAATTGGGTCCTCACTGTGTGGGGTTTGATTTGTTGCCGAAACCCCCGCGCATGGTCATTAACCATCTCATAGAAATTGGTGGAACTTGGCTGTGGATGCGTCGCGGAGTGGAAGCCAGGGTCCCTCCTTCTCTTCGCCGTCGGATCAAGTGTTTGCAAATATGGGAATTGACGAATATTGCGAATTATTGACCACGCATTGGCGGTAACATTGATGTGGGTGGGTGCTTTGCAAATGCCCAGATACGACGACAGCAGCGTCGTGTTTTGGTGAGTTCCTGGACTTGCACCAGGTGCGGGTCACGTCGTCAAGGGCAACCTCTGTTCTCAACAAGAGATTTGAAACAAGTAATGTCCAATTTTCAGTTGAGTGGATTGACACCTTTGCACTTTTAGTTACCCTGACTTATGCCTTACAACAGGTAACTGACAGAAAATAGGAGATTGATAAAATCCTCAGCTTTGCCTCAGATTCATTAATCTCCTGTTGTCTGTTGTTTACCTGTAACTTCTTTTCTTTCTTCCCCTGACATTTTGATTTTGTTAGAATGACCTCAAGTTCTTGCCAGGATGTCAGAAAAGCGACGTCCGACAAACATGTGCTACACGCGGAGACGTGGACGTGGACATTTTGTCGTTTATTTGTGGTTTTCCTTTTGCAGTCACTCCTTGCCAACGGTCCCAGCAGCCCGCAGAACAAGTACATGAAGCTGGAGAACGAGATCGAGAAGTCGAATCAGCACTTCATTGAGGACACGCAAGGACAGCAGCAGGTCGGTCCGCGTGCGCGCACGAAACTCTCCCCGGCGGTAGGGGTGGGGTGGGGGAGGGGGAGACGATGGGGGTCATGGGTACACTTCAATTTTCCACTCGAGCTCACTGTTCGAATTCGGAAATGATGTTCACTTCGGTGGTTCATTGAATTGACCGTATCGTCCACAAAGACTCGATCTGGTCAGTCGTAGGAATTTATTGCAGCGAATTTGATGTCAACCATAAATGCGTTATCATCATGCTTGGAATCATATCACATCTCTGGGGACCCGTTGCAACGACAACCGAAGGAATGCATCCAAAATTTGTTCAATATTGGTCTTTTTGAAGTGCATGGCGGAACCTCCTAGAGCCTTTCGTTCTTGAACAGCTTGTAGCGCGTCAGCAGTTGGCCTCACCCCAATGGCGACTGATTTTAATCTGTGTGACACAATTAAGTGTCGGGAGGCTCATCGGGCCAGGTCACAAAACACTGCAGGGGAGGCGCAGGAAATTTCCCAGTGCTGCCCCACAACGACTTAAATCACTCTTTTGTGCCTCGTCTGATGAGTCTGTCACTGACTCGGATGAAGAAAGAGAGTTCGGTCTGTGGATCTTGATCATCATATCTGGTCACTTGTTGACCACGCAGTGGACGAGGGACGGATATGCCACTTTTCCGGCGCATGTTTCGTTGGATAGTAACGATGTTTCGATCCACAAGACGATCGTATGTCACAAAGAATACACCGTGCAGGAGCCAGGGGTGAAATAAATCCCGACCACAAGGACTGGGAATGGACGCACGCACGCACGAGATCCATTACACGCCGAGTCTCACACAGCGTGCTCCCGCAACCAGCGAAACTCACAAAACTATTGATGTTTGCAAGCTTGAAGATGGGGAATCGGAGCTATGATCCATCATTCATAACCCTCGTGGGTTAAACCTGGTATCAAACGTAATTTAGGCTCCGCAAGACTTTAGACTCCTCTTCTCCCCGCAGATCAATTTGTCTTTCCGTTGTACAGAAATTTATCTTTTTTTGTCGTTGTGTTATTGACTTGTAATTTTTTGCCCTTTTCGCAGTTGATGATCGAGGGGCAAGACGACCAGATCAACATGATCGGGACGAGCGTCGGCGTTCTCAAGAACATGTCTCAGCAGATCGGAAACGAACTCGATGAGCAAGCCGTGTGAGTCTTTCTCTGTGATGGCTTCACTGCCGCCGAGCGCTGCAGCCACTGTACACAAAATATTACCTTTGAGACGCCGCGAGTGCGTGAAATAAATGAGAGTTTTATTGATACACTGAAGTCAAATGTAACATTGACGCGACTGCAATCTTGCAAATTGTTCCCTCGAGAATGCCAGTTGCTTCTTCCAACGAAGGCTTCTTCAAACCAAGTATCCGCTGTTTTTGAAGAAATGTTGGAGCATCCTCCTCCTGGTGCTCCCGCAGCTTTTTTGCTTTTCTTTTGCGTCCGCGTGCCATAAAATTCCCGCCTTTGTTTTGTGGTGCACCAACCTCTATTCATTTGGAACTGTTGGGTTTGTTACAGGATGCTAGACGACTTCTCTCACGAGATGGACAACACGGACACCAAGATGGACTCCGTCATGAAGAAAATGGCCAAAGTTCTCCACATGTCAAATGGTAGGGTTTCTCCATCCGTGTTCAAATTCTGGCCTTTGTCACTCGAGTAATCACCAGGTTTTCTTTGCGTGTCTTTACTTCCCAAGGATTCAAGACAGATTTGAATGCACTCCTTTCTCACTCAAACCTGCAAATAGAAAAATGATGGTCAAACGCGTCTTTACTCTGTTTTGTTCTTGTTTTTTTTTCAGATCGGAGACAATGGTGCGCCATAGGAGTGTTGCTGGTCATTATGTTGATTGTCATAATATTGTTCTTCGTGTTGTGAGAGTGAGCGCGCCCTCCGAGAGGGTTGTGAATGAGTGTGAGATGCGATGCGTGTGCGCATGCGTGTGCGCATGCGTGTAACCGACTGTGTGCCGGATCCAAAGAATACTCTCGTCGTGCACGACCATACTGCTGAACTCGGGGCAAGGCAGTTAGTTGTTCGGAAAATGTGAACTTTGTGTTTTATCCAAAATTATTGGGTGGGATCAACTGTGTCAGAAATTAAGAAAAAGGCGAATGCGTTTTCTAATAGCTTCAGGTTTTCTTTTTTCAAGCGTATCAGTGCGCACGAGGTGTTGTTTGGATTCAACTTTTCTACACATTAAATTTATTTTGTGAAAAAGAAGAATGCCAACTTGTTGAAGAGTTGTGTTGTAGCATCCAGCAGATCCTCGCCTCCAGCCTGTCTTAACGCCAGGTTGGGTTTGCCAACTACGAGGGGTGTTCAAAGAGTATGTTTCGACGATGGAAAAAAACAAGACGGTCAGTTGCGATGCCAAATTTTTTTGATCCAACAGACATTTCCAACAATCAACTATGCCAACAACATGCCAAACCAAAAAACAATCATGCCAACAACTGGATGGAACTAATCGAACTTTATGCAGCACTTGACAGCTGCGGAGTTAACGGGCGTGCTGTGTTGACATGCGACTGCGCTGAGGGCACAAAGAGACATTTTGGACAGTGGCAACATGAAACATTTTGCCGACACATGCAGAGGTCGCTTTAGCGCAATGCAGATTGGCGAAACAAAGTGGCTGAGATGCGCAACGTCCGGGGACAGTCATGTTCATTGTTCATTGTTCTCCATCAGTTCAAGGATTTGCGACCGGGGGGTTTTCAGCACGTAGATGGTGTCGGCCCTCGAAGTAATCTCCTCCCTGGTCCACACACTTCTGCCAGCGAACAGGAAGTTGCTGGATGGCAGCAGCGAACTCAGAGGGGGGGATCATCCGGATGACTTGCGCGACACTCTGCTCCAAGTGATCCAGGTTGCGGAACCTCCATCCGCGCAGGGCTTTCTTCACTCTGGGGAAAAACCAGTAATCCGCCGGGGCCATATCGGGTGAATAGGCTGGCTGCGGAAGGGTGTCGATGTTGGATGCACGGAGGTTTGCGTGCGTGTGGAGCACGGTATGCACGGGCGCATTGTCGTAGTGCAGCAGAACGCCGTGTTGGCGACCCTGTGAGGGTCTCCACAGACCAGGACGGAGCTTCCGGATTTTCTCCTTGAGTCTGCCCAGAATGCAGGTGTAGATGTAGCGGTTGACTGTGCGGCATACGAACTCAAAATGCATGCAGGAGTGGTCGTCAAAGAACGCGACGAGCATCACTTTCTTCAGGGAGCGTGCGCGCAGTGCCTTGGTCGGCCTCTCATCATTTCTCCCCAGCCAGGCTTCACCTTGTTGCTTGGTGGTTGGGTCGTACACGTAACACCAACTCTCGTCACCAGTGACGATGGAACGCAGCAGCTGAGGCTCACGGCCGAGACGGTCCAGGTTTTCCTGTGCAACTTGGGCGTGGCGTGCCTTCTGCTCATCAGAAAGAATCTTGGGGACAAACCTTGCTGCCAGCTTCTTCATGTGGAGGTCGTCGTGGAGAATTTTGTGCGTGCTTCCGGAGCTTATTTTCACCTGCGCAGACAACTCCCGGATGCTCCTGCGGTTGTCTTGAGTGACCAAGCGACGGATTTTGTCCATGACACTGGGCTTGCGGACGAAGTGCGGACAACCTGAGCATGGTTTGTCCAAACAGCTGGCCGTTGGGTCCGCCTTGAAGCGCTTGTACCAGTTTCTGACGGCGGTCTGGCTCAAGGTATGGACGCCGTGTACTCACCTCAAAGTTCTCCAAATGTACACGGGCGTTTCGTCTTGAGCAGTCATGAAGCGGATGATGACACGCTGGTCCGTTTTAGCCTGCTTCCCACTTTTGAACATTTCCTTTGCGTCGCAAACAAAGTCAACACAGAACAATGTCTCAGTCACTACAAAGAGGCACACACCTGACCACTTTGGACATTCACAACGCACTCCTGAGACGCACAGCGAAACGCACTGTTCAGAGACTGATGCAGGAGTGAGCGGAAAATCGCTCGCAACACAGCGGTCGCCGTTCGCTCCGCACAAGGTCACTGCGTGCGCTGTGCACAGACAGAGATTACTCAGGCGATCTCAGACATTTACACTGTCAAACCACTGTCCAAGTTGCACGACACTTTGGTGCCTAACATAATCCAAACTTGCAGGAAAGTGGTCACGGACAACTCCGCAAAACGTCGTTGAAACATACTCTTTGAACACCCCTCGTATATGCGTCGCGACAAAACAGTGGCGCGTTGAAACAGGTGCGGCGGCGTGATATCTGCTGGAAACTACGCCAACGTAAAGTGTACATAGAAATGTAAAATGTGAATTGTACAAATTTGCCACACGCTTGTATTCTGGGTAAGGCCAGGATTTGCCTGGGGATGGTCAGTAGAGTCTCTTTACATTCTGTTCTCACGCAGAGGCTCGGTTCAGGAGCCGCTGATTGGTCCTGTGGGAACCAATGGGAAGTGTCCGATAAGAACAACCGGCCCGTGCTTCTGTGCCTCAACAAAAACTGGCAAGAAACACACTTGGTGTTGAAGGCCAGTATTCCCGTCATTCCTGAGTTGCAAGCAAAATTGGAAATCAAAAAAGTGATGACATTTTAAATGTCCATGGGTGGGGGTGAGGCACCGTAGTTTTACACATTGTGTGTTGAGTCCAATGCACCCGGAAGTGCTGTGATGCATAACGTGACAGGTTGTCAGTGTGTTCCACGTGAAGTTGTGAACTCTGTGTTCAAACGAACAAAGTATGTGTTGAATTCTCCACGCGCACAGTGTTTATCTTCACACGATTTTCTCTCGACGTTGACATCTCAACTCAAGTCTCGAGATCTATACACACCTGTGACCACGGAACGGTGGTTCTTTTCAAGTTGACAAGCACGTTGCTCAAGTTTTTTCTTTTCGTGTCTGCGTGGAAAACTTAACGGGATGCAAGGAAGCATCAAAATCCGCCAAGTGTTTCCCTCGAGTGTTCAGTATTTATGTTGCCGGGGGAAAGAAGGTGGATCTGTTTCACCAAATCTCGCGTTTTCACTCAAGGTTGGATGAAGTTCTAAAAGCATCGCGACCTGCGCGCTGGTTGTGGAAAGAAAACACGGATGTGTCGCTGCACTAGTCAGACACGACTTCATTCGGTCGTGTTCACATTCACACTTGGCTGCGGTGTGGAACCTGTTCGATTCTTTGAGAATTATTTAATTGACGACTTATTTGATGGACAATTGTTGAATTTGTTCTCGTGTGTGATACTATAAGTTGTTGTTTTGCACGTGATGGTCTCTGAACGTGCGCCGCCGTCACTACGAACGAAGCGCGTGGAATAATTTGTTCACCATGTTGTGTGCTCAGTTTTCTGCATGCCGTTGGTTTAGGTTTTTTGGAACAATTTGTCAATTCTGTGTTGAGGTTTTGAAGACAAAACGCTTTGATTGTTTTGCGCAACTTCTGCAAAGACACGTTCGACTCGCGGGTGAAAGAAACCGAACAAACACAATCACAATCTGAAGTGACGTGCAGCAACCTTTACAAATCAGGCTGCTCTGCATTTTGATGATACTGAAGAGTTCTGGCTGAAAATGATCGGTTTGGGGAGTCCAGAATTTTCGAGAGCATATGTCCCTGGAGAAACTCTGGTTTGTGCTGGCTGAATATCGTTTCCTGGTGGTTTGAATCCTGTGTTTGCCCGCAAGTGTTTTTTGTTGTGAGTTTTTGTGTCAAAATCAGTTGTTAAAACACTGAAGCCTTGGGACAACATGGATCCTTTGTGAAGACTTGAAGACAATTGTTTATTGTAACTTATTTCACCCCAGTGCGAGTGGTAGGTCAAAGAAGTGTAAACGTTTTGTCGACCTTCAAATTGAAATAAACACTTCACAAAATGTCCCTGTTCCTCTTTGTTGCGCGAAGCGGCTGTCATGCAGCTTCCAGGGTGACACCAGAGGAGGTGGGTAAGCGTGCGCATTTAGTTTGACTTCAATAATTTTCCAAAACAAAAAAATACTTCCACATCAAGGTGGGGCAGCGAAAACCCCCACCCTCCCTCCCTCCGCCAACACCAACGAAGCTGGACTTCGGAGCGGCTGTTCAACTCAGTGTTGTGGTTTTGCAATCTTTCGCGGTAGTGCCAAATGATCAACAACACAACCGCGATTGGTCCACTTCGTCAGGAGGAATGTTCCTTCAGAAGTTCAGTGCAGTGGGAAATGTTGATCTTCAACGGGTGAAACGGACGAATTTTGGAGTGTTCGCAGCGAAACCAAAACACGAAATTGTACGGGTACGTGGTCGATTTATTACAACTGGACCATCTTTTTCTTGGGATCAAACACGTATCGCTTGAAGGTCAAATCGACGTGGATAACTTCGGAGTCTGTGGCAGACGCCGCTTCGGACGCTGAAGCAGCTTTGGCCTTTCCTTTCTTCGTCTTCGCGTCGAGCTTTTGCGATGTCGCCTCCGACAGACCCACTGCAGGAAAAGAACGATGAAGATGAGTTTTGATGTTTGCAGCTCAGTCATGGTGGAGAATGACACAACAAACAAGCCAACAGAGATCGATCAATGAGACGTGTACTCACTTGGAATTCGAACTTTGAACTTCCCACTTTGACCAAAGCCTCCTTCGATGGTACCATCCTCACCAGAAGAAAGCTTCACTTTCATTCCAACGAAAGTCTCAATGTTCGTTTCCTTTTTGAACAGGCCTTTGCAAACCACAGAGTAAGCATCGGTTTTTCTCTCCACCACTCCTTGTTTGAATTTGTTCTTGAAGACCTTGACTCGCGGCAGCACCGCCTCTGCGTACTTCGGGTCAGTTATGGCCTCCAGCAGTACACCGTGGAAGGCGATGCGGCAGATGTTGGAATGGATGTCCGTGTCTAGTTTGGACCCGATGACGAGGGAGGTGTTGCTACACGTGACGGGACGCTCCAGCTCGAGGACGGCGAACTGACGCACGGGGGCGCTGGGAGCGGCGTCTGCCTTGGCGTCTTCCGCACCGCCCCCTCCCAGTTCCAGCAGCTCCTCTTGATACATGTAGTCGCGTTCAAAATTGAACCCTGAAGCAAACAAGTCAACTATTTGCACTTGATTGGTCTTCAAAGGACAATCAAACTGGATCCGCTTTGTTTTCTTCGAAATGTTATTTCAGTGCGCGCTGTCAAAAACAAGTGATGAAGGAAGCACGGTCCGACAAAAATCGCACACATTGAGAACTTGACATGGGAATGAAACACATACACGTCTTGCCTTTTGTGTGTCAATCTACCCCACAAATTACAATAACTTACCGGCCGTTGTGCCAGACTCCGCTGCTTTTTCATCGCTATCGTAGAGTCCGAAGAACGTGGCCTTCCCCATCACTGTCTCATGTCCGACGGTTATGTGGAATTTGGCCTTTGTTTTTATTGGACTTTTGTAGTAGGGTATTCTATTGACACGCACAATCGCAGCAGAAATGGTGGGTAAGGCACCAGGAGAGCACACCAAACCCCTCTCCAGAAGTTTGGGATCAAACTGGGTGACGCAAACTCCTGCCCTGTCTCCCTGGAAAAGATGAAGTCACAATTTAGTTCAGGCGCGCGTCACTTACGTGCTGTGTGTGTATGTGTGTATGTGTGTGTGTGTGTGTGTGTGTGTGTGAATGAGTGCACGGGTGCGTGCACCGGTGGGTGCGGGAGCGCGCGCGCGCGCGTGCGTGTGTCTGTGTGTGTGTGTGAACAAGACCCAAGTTTCTTTTCCAGAGGTCAGATTGTTCGAGCTTCCTTTGAAATATGGCGCCTTCCCTTCCCCTGCCAAAGAGTTTATAAATCGCAGCCGTGAAATGATTTTCCTCCGTGATGGGCCAGACAACGAGTCTCCAATTCCAGTGAAATTTTTCAGCAACAAATATGCACCTGAATTATCGTGGTCACTGGTTTTCTGAACATCTGCATAGATTTCACTTTCTTCGTCACCTTCATGGACGGAATTTCTACGGTCTGAAAGAGCACAAAACATTCTCTTCACAACAATTGCAAAACTAGACCTATCTCACCAAGCTCTTGCTGGCGAATTGAAACTAACGCTACTCACATCACCGACGTTGAGGCTTCCTGAGAGCACGGTGCCCGTCATCACAGTCCCTTGACCTCGAATGGAGAAGCAATGGTCCACAGAGAAGACGAACGAACCATGAGGGTCGCGCTTCGGCGTGAACGTCAAATCCTTCAGCACTTTGATCAGTTGATCCACCCCCTCCGCTCCAACATCAGGTGCCTGCAAAGAAATATCAAGGCTCGGTGAACGGGTGTCATTTGGCTGAACTTACGACCGAATCGAGGAAGCTGCTGCATCGAAACGCTGTACCATCCATCTGCACGTGCTTACCTCAGGCCCACCTGGTTTTGCCGCGACAGGAATGACTTGACTCCCTGCAAATTTTGTACTCTCCAAAGTTTTGAGCAGTCGTTTCGTCATCTAACAAAGAATAAGGCAGCACAGAAACTTTCAAAATGAGGATCTCTTCTTGTTTGTCACAACACAAGGCTGTCACCTCAATAAAGGAGCAAGTTCGAAGGGATTGACACCTAAGAACCAGCCCAAAAGCAGATGACTTACTTTCTCAATTGATGCTTGTCTCTTTTCTTCTGGAAGAAGATCGGTTTTGTTCAAAACAACCAACATCTTCTCACAGGCAATTTCACCGATGACCAGGCACTCAGCAGTTTGTGTTTGAATCCCTTTTGTGACATCGACGACCAGAATCATCAAATCGATGATTTGAGCACCTGAATCAGAGACCATTCACGGGTGTTGTAGCTGACGCAGATACCGTGTTGCACCGTATCCCACCCATGTATAAGTCGCACCCATGTATAAGACGCCCCCAACTTGTCACAAACAATTTTGGGGCAAAACAGTGCGTCTCACGGGTGGATACGGTAGTTCTACGCATTTACCCAAACACGTTTGTAAGAAATTGTTCTATTTTTCAACTGAATCTTTCCCCAGCTACAAACCTTCCCCCTTTGGTGTTTCTGTACCAATCACAACAGGTGACGGCAAAATAAAAAGTCACCACAGGCGAAACGTATGAGTTCGTGATACTCGTATCTGGGGCATTTCACAGGTCACTCATTGACGGCGCTTTCCCTGTGGAAAGTGGAAATTGATTCAGGGCGGGGGAGGGTGTGGGGATTAGCCCCAGAAAAAATGAATTTGGATCCGCCGCCTCAACGTGTGGGGCAATCCACCAAGTGTCATGGAGTGTTTCACTGAGTTTCTCGATGCTTCAGGCCAAATGTTGGGGTCAACGATCAGTGTGACCCCGGCCGGTGAGTTCGCAAATTCACCTCCAATGATGGTCCGAATAAGTGATGCGTGTCCAGGACAATCCACCAGCGTGTACTGCAGCTTTTCGTATTTTCCATCCTTCAAGTGTCCCGGAACATCCACCGTGAACGATGAAAACCCGAGGTCCAGGGTGATGCCTCTTTCTTTGCTCTGAGGGTTCTTGTCGAAACAGGCGGTGCTTGCAACAGTACTCAAAGCTTTAGCCAAGCTTGTCTTTCCACTATCAACATGCCCCAACACTCCGACATTAAAGTTCAACGTCGACATCGTGCCTCCTTCAAGTTTGAGTGATTCCAAAACACGCACTACTCAAAAGTTCACTCCACTGTTTGGCAACAACTTCTCTCACTGGGCGCTGCCATGTTTTTGGCTGTCACACAAATCGCTCTGTGACAAGAGGCTGGTTGACAAGTCTCGAAGTGACAATTCAAAATCCATTGGATGGTGTTATTGAAACAAAGAATATCTGTTGACTTATAGTTAACTTTGCTGTGTGTAAAATATTTGGAAATGTCGAACTCAATGGCAGAAAATCCGGAAATGAGTTGACGGAAAATCCAAACACAACAGGTGCTTAGTTCCGCCATCTTGCGGCCGCAGCAGCTTCGGATTCGTTCGGTTGTTTCCGGAGTGATGAGAGATGTGTGAATTTTTCAGGAAAAACATCCAAAACTCCTGTCAAAGGGAACACCAGCGAATACATTGAGATCTGGTCGGTCTCAAGAAGACGTAGACTTCAGGACTGTTGGAAAGTAAGTGGAAACAGTTTTCATTTCGTCGTGAGAGGCTCAGTTGCCTCTGTTGCTGCAGCAGTTTGAATCTGGATTCTGGAACGAGCCCAATGTTTTCGTTGCTACCAGACGGGAAGTTTTGTTGATCTGTGACAGAAGTCAGGGCAGTTCTCAGGTTGACACTCAATTTTCTTTGTTGACCACACATGTTCTTCAGAAAAGCTGAGATACTGCAGTCACTGACCGCTCTTTCATCTGTTTTGCATTCACATGAAGCTGTGCAGACCACGACCTTTTCATGTTGTTGATTAATGTTATCCTTGTCTGTAGTCGAGATCTTTCTTCGCATTCCAGGTGCTGGAGGAACCATAAACACCAGTCATGCCGACGACAAGCATGCAACTCTTCGAGGGAGACGTGGTGAAGATGATGCTGGAGTTTCTGACGAACCGCGGGCTGAACATCACGATGATGTCGCTGGAGCGAGAAGCGGGAATCATCAACGGACAGTACTCAGACGACATGCTGTTCCTCAGACAGCTGATTCTCGACGGACAGTGGGATGATGTCATTGACTTCGTGCAACCACTCAGTTCTGTGGACAGTTTCAACATGAAGCAGTTTCAGTACATCATCCACAAGCACAAGTACCTGGAACTCTTGTGCCTCAAGTCGGAACCAGGACCGATGCAGAATCATGAAGTTGCCGTGGATGAAGTGGTCAAGTGTTTGAACACATTGGAGTCGTTGTGCCCAACAAAGGATGAGTACAGCAACATGTGTCTGCTACTCACGCTGCCAAAGCTGTCGGACCACATTGATTACCAGAACTGGAACCCGAGCAATGCACGGGTGGAATGCTTCAAAGACATTTTTCCCATCGTGGAAAAACTACTGCCGACTGACAAAAGGGACAAGAAGGCCACTGAGCTGCAGGCTAAAGACGACAGAATTGTGCAGTTACTCATCAAAGGCATTTTGTATGAATCCTGCGTGGAGTTCTGCCAACACAAGGCGACATCCAGTGAATATGACGACAAAGATCTAAAGTTGTCGCACGCGCTAAACACCACAGGCTTCACAGATGCAGACTTGAGTTTACTCTCATGGCTGCAAGCTGTTCCACACGATATTTTCTGCATACCGTTTGAGCAAAAAGGACTTGCAGTCGACATCAAGCCCTTGGACAAACCTTCTCTGGAGGCCTCGTGGTCTGAACAGCTGATGGTGACGCCTATAAAACCCAAACTTTTCCCCTACTCAGCCATTCCTGGGAGGCCAAGGTCAGCAGACATCATGTCTCGGTCACTGAACCCACAGTACGACGGCTTAGCGCACGGGTTGGCGTTGGGACGCAGAGACAGTCCCGGCACTTTTGCAGACGCAGCTGCGATTATGTCTCGATCGTACGCCGGAGGATTCCACCTGAACATGGGCAAGAAAAACATCATGCAGACTTCAGTCGACAAACTTTTTGACGATAGTGAGATGATCAACACGCACAGTAGCAGTGTGTCTGGGCTTGAGTCGTCTGAATCGAAGACGCCACCAAAGTCTCCGCTTTCAAAGAACACTCCGCCTCCGAGCCCGCGGTTTGCCACCTCCACACCTGTGGTGAAAAACAACAGACCAGGCACGCCTCCTCAGGCCTCTTCACCGCATTCCTCAATGCAGAACAACAAGAATCTCGAATCTAAGTCACCTGCCGTTGGCAGCGTCAACAGTTCCAGTGACCTGTTCAAAGAGTACCAGAAGCAGCGGCAGCAGCTGACGAAGAAGCTGGAGGAGCAGGAGCTGCAGCGTCTGGCGTACCAGCGAGAACTGCAGGAGCTCGAGGTGAAGCAGCAGAAGATGAGCATCGAGGACAACCGCTTCATAGACAGCACCAGCTCCGACGTCCTCGACAACCAACGTACGTACCAAGCATTCGCGTTGCTTCGTTGTCATTTTGATGCTGTGATGTGTACTGTTCCTCAGTTCTGTTCTTCACTCATCGTGCTTCTGAGACATCAGTTCATTCTGGAACTTGCTTCTACACTTGTGAAATCTGAGTGTTGCTTTCGTTTGATTTGTGTTGAAGTGTCAGTGATCTTGGGTCTATTTTGTTGTGTTGCTTGTGCCTCATATTTTTTGCAGTCGTGTAAGTTAGATTTTGCTTGTCTTTGTGTGTTTTAGTTGTCTCCTGTTCGAATCTCGGAACTTCAAGTGACGTGAGAGAATCCAACGAAGCTGTTCTATTTTATCCGAAAACACCCGATCGAAGAAACGTGCCATGTCAGGCACAAGAACTTCCAGAAAATTTCAAAGACTTATCCAGTGAGAAACAGAAGACAGATGACACTGCACTTTGTTTGAAAACTGAAGGCTTCTCGCTGGTTTCCAGCTCTCAGCAAGGTAGAGTTAAGTTTTTGTGCTTCGCAGCTTTTTGGGCGTGTTGGGTTGTTCGTTCGTGACAAACGAAAAGCGACTAACGGACACTTGTTCTGCAGCGCACCGCGACGGGATCACTCGGAAACCTCTGGGGCCCATTTTAAAAACGTCTCAAACATTTCGCAGGTCGACAGGTAGATAGTTTACACAAAGGTTGTTCAGCCTTCACAATTTTTCAGTTGTAGTTACAAAACCCAATCAGTTGAGAATAACACATCACCAGGTTTTGGCCTTGTTGGTCTTCATCATTCCATTTACTTTTCTTATTTGGTCTCATTTGTGTTGTTTGTTCCAATACTCAGATTGGTTCTTCTGCTGATTTTCAGGACTTCTTCCCTTTTCTCCAAATATTTGGTCAATATTGTCCAAACGCAGTCTTGATGTGGACTGGCATTCGTCTTGTTTCCTGAAAAATGATGGTTCATGTTGTCACTCCATTTCTGAATGTTTGTAGGAAGACGCCCCCCCCCCCCCCACCAACGCCCCCATGAGCAGAGACAAAGTGGTTCCAAATTATGCTTGTCAGACCCCCACTGCACACACACACACACACACACACACACACACACACACACACACACACACACACACACACCAAAATGTGTGAGAGTCCTCTGAAAGAACACACCTAACTTTCTTAATAAATGTTGAATCAGACCCTGGGGATTTCATGGTGCGCTTGAAACACTCTCGGTGGTCAGAAACGTTGAATCACATCTTTGCAATCTCCAGTAGATGTGTCTTCCATAGATGTGGTACATTTTTTGGCAACGGTGACACAGATTTGTGTGTTTTGACTCTTGTTTACTTTTTGTTGCAAAACGCGCAACCTTGACGTGGCTGTGAGCCGGATTTGAAGTTCAATCCAGAAATTTGCAAATTTAGTTTCCTTTACAAGTTCAGTTGGCACAAACTGAGAGCTGCGTGTTCTTGGCAGATGAGAAGATGAACGGAGATGACAACCAGAACAAGACTACAACCGCCGCCTCCTCTTCCTCAGCCAAATCCAAGGTCAGTAACAACGTGCTGCCGCGTAGAATCTGGTGTTGGAAGACCCACCTTTATGGCCAAAAGTTGGGTATGAAATGTAGAGGTGTGTTTGAAACATGGGTGTGAGTTCACCTTGACACCAGAAAAAAAAAAAAACGCAATTGTTCGGGGGTCGGGTGCGTCTTATGCACAGAACTTTTTTGTTTGGCTTTTGGGACTTGTTTACATGAAATTGCTGCAAATTTCATCACACTCCCCTCCCCCCTCTTTGCGCTCTATTTGAGCCGACCGTGCGCGTCCAACATTATGTTACATATTTTTGAGGTCACCGTGGCACTTGACAGTCACCCCGCCCTCGTTGTCCACGTGCCGGCTGACTGACAGCCCCAGTCGATCGGCGCGCCTGAGTTCGGTGCGCTAGCATTCCTGGTTGCTCACACAAAGTGCGCGTGCAGCCCGCAAGCAGCCACAAGGAATCAGTTTGAGAGGACTTTCTTTTCGACACGTCATGGTCTTATCTCCGTGATACTCTGGCCTCAAATACCAAATTTCAACCGAAAGAACACTGTTTGTGTTCCACACGATAACCATTCAATGCCAGGTCGTTGAGTCAACAAGCAGTTTGGATGTCAAATATTGTGATTGGCCGTGAGATTTGTATCCCTTCAATGCGATGGTGTACATAAACTCGACACAGGCACAGCGCATTCTGGACTTTACAAAGCAGTGCGCCCACTCGCAAGTTCATAGTGAAGACATTTGGAACGTTCCGTGTCAAGTGTGAGGTCACTGACACTTTTCGACATTGACAAAAGAAAATGTCAGCATCCAAGCGCGACAGTTCTTATTATCACGCACCATGTCCGATTCATTCTCCGAAGGAAAAGAAGGCGTTTGTTTTCGAGGTACGTGTATGATCTTCGTGGAGGCGGAGCCTTTCTTGAACGTCGCAACCGTTGTGGAATTCAGTGATTGGAGAATGAGAGGAAATTGGACTCTTTTGCAGGACGGTCAGCGGCCGCGGTTCATGCGGGTCACGAACCTGGAGGATGTGCAGGCCATCAGAGCCGTCGCGTTCCACCCGCACGGAAACATGTACGTCGTCGGGTCCAACTCGAAGACACTGCGAGTCTGTCAGTTTCCAGACCTGTCAGCACTCAGGTAAGTCGTCTCGGTGCGTGTGTAGTTTTGCAGTGTGCCAGTGTTTATTGATTGCGTGAATGTGTTGAGCGAAACATCTGGCGTTTCTCATGCAATGATTTGCGGTCAAACGAGCGCAGTCAACAAGATATGTGCAACACGTTGTCGCTTTGTGTGGAGCACGAAGCCGTGTCGTACTCGGCCAATTCGAACTTTCAGTTTCTTGGCCAATTGGAAGAAATTTGGTGGGATGTGAAATGCATTGCGATTCAGAACATCAGTATTCTTGGCCAAAATATTTTTCATCTCATTTGCAGGGAGAAAGCCTGTCAATTGGTTGAGTTGCGGTGTGATTCCTGTCAAAACTCGCTGACTTTCTCGTTGCAGAGAGGATCACGAGGTTCAGCAGGCGAACGTCCTCTTCAAGAGACCGAAGCACCACAAGGGCTCCATCTACTGCAGCGCCTTCAACGCGACCGGCGACATGATCGCCACCGGCTCCAACGACAAGAGCATCCGCATGACGAGGTTCGACACCGACAACTGCAACTCCATCGGTCAGTTTCTTCGCTCGAAGAGGATCTCAATGTTGACGGTGCAATGACCACCTTTGCGTTGGAGGGGTCAACTCAGCAATACGAGCGTCAACTCGTCCTTATTCCCAAGTGCGCAAGGTGGCACAACACGCACTGCACCGTCAGCATTGAGATCCCCCTCGTATTCTGGAACTTTTGTTGTTCGTGTTTCCTGTGGACCTGACTCTGCTATCACCGTTTCTCGCACATCTTTCTTCACGTGACAATTTTAGCCATCACAGAACCAAGAGCGTCATGAAAGAGGTGCGAATTCGAAGTTCACCCGTGATGAAACGAGAACGATTGTTCCGCAGGCCCGGACGTCGAGTTGTCGTTCCACGACGGGACGGTCCGCGACCTCGTCTTCATGCAGGACACGTCGAACCGGTCGTCGCTGCTCATCAGCGGAGGCGCCGGCGACTGCAAGATCTACGTGACGGACTGTGAGACGGGGACGCCCGTGCGCATCATGACCGGACACTCGGGTGCGTCAGCCATTGGTTCTTCAAAATGTGTTGAGGCGGGGCGTGGGGCGGGAAGGTGGGGGGGGGGGG
>JAAUXT010067262.1_pt1 | contig 32696 bp, 26 predicted proteins | sample 7278171 | NCBI WGS metagenome assembly JAAUXT01 (sample SAMN14350112, study PRJNA611818) | marine sediment metagenome | isolation source: surface marine sediment (1.8m) | place: French Polynesia: Moorea | collected 2018-08
TGAACACAATTGAGTACCATTTTCATAGAGAAACTGCTGCTGACATACTTTTGAAAGAGGCTGCCTATAGTGTTCGCGCTCGACCGGTGGCCGGCGCAAATCACTAAAAAGTAAACACCCCCACCCCCAACACCCAATGCCAACCCCGCATACAGCAACAACCCACTCTGTTCGAACGATTCTACGTCACCGATGTGGTCACTTTGCAAAAACGCGGCTTCCAAACAGGAACGGATTCGGTGCTGCCAACAAATTGAATTCCGTCGCCGACTGCACCTTCTACGGCAACCGGACCAGTATAAAAAGGCGTTCTCGTCAGAAAGTGTTCATTGCAGCTCCGCGTTAATTTACGAGATGAGAGTCGGCGGTGTGAAGGTGAAACGGAGACGAGACGACGGAGAGCTGCGGACCCAGGGGCGGGTGGCCCGGGGAGGATCCCGCTGAGGGTGACGAGAGAGGGTGGGGTCCGGAGAGGACATGCTCGCAGCTGGGTTGTGGACGCAAGCTCTCTGCTATCTCCTTGGTCTGCATTGGTGCAAGTGTTACACCCACGCACCTGGCACCTGTTTTGTCAAATTCTGTTGTGTGTTCAAGCTTCACCCGGCAGCAAACTTACCCTGGTTCTTCTGGTGCACACACGCCCCGCAAAACCAACAATTGAGCCGAGAAAAGGCTTCATCATGTTTCAAATAAGTGTATGCATTTCCCTGTTTTCCTATTTTGTCCCTGAACATTCCTGATGATCGGGAGAGGGGGGAATCCACTTGTGCACAAAACAAGGTTTGCAAAATGCATTCCAACTGTCAGCCCCTTTGTATCAATGGGCATTTTGATTGAAAAACAAGATTTGCCTGTGTAAAGGTGCTCTGTTTCAAGCAGTCTGCCAAAGGTGAATCAATTTGAATTGTGCAAGTGGCAGAGAGGACTCTTGGATGTTGATTGCCAGACAGGCTCATGCCCTGAGGCCAGTAAGGATTCACCTTGGCACCTCCGGTGGTCAAAACTTGAAGTGTTGTGTCCAGCTTAAAATTGGTTTTGAATTGAGTTTCTCCCTGACAGGATGGGGTGTATGAGTTTGCGTGACAAACCTTTTCGACCCCTGCACCAGTCCAACGACTGTGAGGGCCAGCGGCAGGGTTTAAATATTCAGTGAGTGCTTCACCAATTTCCAGAACGAGCGAACACAGATACCAAATGCATGCAAATGTGTGCGGCGCAGATTGCGAACAATGCTGTGATCGAGCTCTGTGCAAATATCTGGCGCTCGCCACCTTTTTGGGAAGAGAAATTGGATTCGAACTCATTTCTGGATCGGCGAAACCTGACGAGAGTCTTTGTGGAAGTTTCTTGCACTTTTAGATAGCAGAACGTGTCTCTACAACCAACGTGCTTGCACCACCGTTCCAGTTGTATGAATGTGAGAAAACACTCGCTTGAGGTAAACAGGAGCGGGACTTGCTGTGAAGGTCCTGAATATAGAACACAGGGTGTCGCCTGGACACAGCATCGTCCCAGGTCCTTGGAGACCAATACAGAGTCTCTCCTGTTCCCTGTGGTTTGGGTCTTGATCGCTTTCCCAAGCGACTTTTGCGAAACAATCCTGGGGAAGTTGGACACTAAACATCAAAGTCTGTCACCATGTGTCAAAGTCTGTCAGCAGCTTGTGCCACATCTCCTTTTCACTCAGGCCAGACACGTCCAATGGAATCGGTGAACTGAAACAGGCAGGTTGCCTTTGTTCCAGTGAAAATGCTGTGTTCAAGTGGTGATGAACGAGTGCGGGGGAAGTGTGTGGACCTCAGCGTAAGTTCACACAACTCAGGTGTGAACAGATTGCTGTTCGGCGCTCACGCCGCGGGAAGGGAATTCTCACCCAACGGATTCATCAACTTTCTTCAGCCCGCGCACCACAAAAGCTCCACTTTACTTCTGTGAACTTCAAGTCTACTACTGCCTTCAATATTTTGCAAACTTTTGTGCGACTAACGATAAACTCAGACCTGAAACGGACGCTGGGAAAACAGTAGGCCCAACACGGTCCAACCACCTTCACGTTCCTCGCTCTTCAGCGGTGAACGACTTGACCACGGACTTTGTTTTTCGAGGTGCACTGTGGACTCTGCGTGACTCATTCGGGTCTGCTGTCCGTGTCCTGTGCCACTGAGAAAGTCAATCAATCATCGTCATCAAATTTGTCTCGATAAACCCAGGGAAGGGAAGTGTTATGAAGTCAGCATTCGATGCACCAGTGTGAAAAAGAGAGACATGTGCACCGCAGCGTCCCATGCAGTTAAGGATAGAAAGTGTTGTTCTGGCCTGTGATTTCAGCAGTGAGTGAGGTTGATCAGGCATGAGACCACGGTGGCGGACCGGACAAAAACAACAGATCTCTCTTTGAATTTTCAACGAATGTTCGCCAGTGTTGCGGGATCGGACACAGGCCCTGCGAGGACGGCTCTGCTGCGGCAAGTCAACGCCGTCGCTCAGACTTTTCTTGACGGAAGCGTGAGATGCGCTGGAGGCTAGTTTACACGGAACTAAAATCTGAACACTCTGAAGACGAGCAGGTCTCAGCTGCGAATCAAGATATTTTCCAACAATGAAAAACGCAAAACATGGCTTGTTTTTGGCCCACAACATGAACGGCTTCTCTGTGCATCTGCACCAACTGAAACGAGTCGGACATCCGTTGCCCGAGGAAAAGTGCAACATTCCACCAAGTATGCAGAGACGGGTATTTTTTTCGGGTCTTGGATTCCTTGCGTAGGAACACGTGTCAACGGCTTTGACTTTCCTCAGTGCACCATCTCACAAATGCACGCTTGCTCTACCTGGCTCAAGTTTCTCTCCCCACCACTTTGACGGAAACAACTATCCCTCCCCAACCCAACATATTTGAGCGGACCTGGAGCACCTCTCGAAACAGGAGAGTCTTGAGAGTGGCGGAAACCCTGCGCATCGCTGTTGACTCTGAACAAACATCGCGCCGGAAACCAATCTGCGCTCCCCGGACTCGGCACCATCCGTCACCGCCCAGACTCGCAATCAGCGGTGCCGAGACAGCGGCGGAAGCTCAACCCGGGGGCACAGCCCGGGGTGCGCGACGGAGATCCGGATTCCCACGAGGGAGGAAGCCTCCGGAGCCTGAAGCAATTCAGGTGTGAATCTACAGAAACGTGTTTTCTCACCTGGCGAAACCGAGGAGAGGGTTCCATGCTCATTGTGAGTGTCGTAGAAAAAAAAGGCAAAAGGATATTTTTATCAAGTGCTTTCTACCTGCTTTCTGCGGTTGAACGAGAACGTGTTGAATGCCATTGTCACACGTACTTCAGCACAACTCCATCAAGGCAACTTGGTTTTGCACTCTCTCAAATTGGACAAGCAAAAGCTGCTGAGCCCTGAGGATGCAGATTCGGATCTGAACATGCTGTGCATGTGTGACAAATCTTTTTGTCCAAAACCGCAATGAATCAGGCACAAAGCGTTCACTTTTGCACACTAACAGAGATAGCTTTCGGGCTCCTTTGGCCAGAAACCCTCAGACGCAAGTTTGCGCTGCGTCCGATGCCTGCGGCATTTCACATGCCATGTCGAGCACGAATCGGTGCTCACGAGTGGATCGCTGCGCGTTGAATGAGCGTGTCCAATTGGCTTCATCACTGTCTCCTCTAGCCAATTAGACACAATAACGCACGTGCTGGTTGTTACTCTGCAGTCTGTGTCCACAATTGGACAAGTACGTGAAATTACTCAGACACTTGGAAAGACTCACCAACTCTCAGATCAACGATGACGCTCAACGAATTCTCACAGGGGCTACTCAGTCAGACAGAACCCACCACAGCCCATCCATACATCCGATCGCCCACCTACACACACACACACACACACACACACACACACACACACACACACACACACACACATCATGTACATGCCAACTGAAGACACAACACAACGCTCATCTGGAGACGAGGCTTTCTTCACGAAAATCATTCATTTCGAAAAGAAAAACTTTGGCTGCTGTTACTCAAACCGGAAGACAACACATCTTGATCCACTTCACCATTTTGCCACACCAGCGAAGAGATTTAGAGAATTGTTTGCAGAATCATCATGCGCATACATCGTATCCGCTCGATTGCATCGTCACGACATTCCTATCGTTTGTCACAAAGAAAGAAGCACTCAAGATACATCCAGAGTCCTTCCAGTTTTCATCGTAACAAGGGGGAAGGGACGCACCACATTGACATCTCGACGCGGTTTTCCCCAAGGCGAGGTTTCCACAGCGTCGAGTGTTCATTCCAGAGGCCGAGAAAGAATCAAGTGGTCAAACAGACGGCAGAATCGACGGGCGGATCCTCTGACCTGCAGCGCACTGTGAACCGCAGGACTCGAGAGTTTGCTGGTGAACACGAACAAAGTCAATTTCGATTGCTCAAACATCGCAGGGAAATCTATGTGGGAAAATGGAAACATTCCACACTCAACTGGCTTCATCAACAATTAAAAAACCTCACTGTTGCAGCTCCGACTTGTAAGATGTTGGAGATTAGGGAAGCACTTTCCGTGATGATCGAAGAGCTCTGTTTTTGGAACCACGACACGCTTTGTCTTCCTGATCCCCTGGAGGCAAGACAAATAAGAGCTGATCCCGACGCCTTCCGAGAATAAGCCGGATGCAGACGCCCCACAATAATGAAGAAACAAAATTTATGTGAAACAATGGCGAACATTTGTCCCATGTTTATTGTCAGTCTCTGAGCTAATTTGTCTTTTTTGACCTCAAAAGTTTGGGGTTTTACACATTTTCTGGGAATCTATGTCGTGTGTTTTCAACCCAAGGTCACAACTTCTGATGCCCAGATCCTGCACCTGATTCTGAAGATTTTTGGCCTGCTCAAACACATTTGAAACAGTCCGCTCAGGCCTCGGTTTCTCATTGGGTTTCAGACTTGAAACAACATTCCAAACTTGTAACACCATCTCTGCAGCAACAATCTGAGTTCTGAGTATTGCAATATCACAAGCGCCACGAGTCTTTGGACTGGCCCACCGGGCACTGATGGGGAACGACGGAGATGCGCCTTGATCAAGAATTGCATTTAAATACTTTTCTTGCTGGGGACGGATGGTTTCCTGATGGATTTCTGAAGTTCCACTGCAATGCTTTCCGTGAAAATCGAATAAATATTCAGCTCATGATCTCAACATGGTTCGTTGGCCGAGGCCGTCTTGTCTGCCACGCCTCAAGACACGGACCAAAGCGAGCAATCCATTGAAGGTGGAGGGAGAAATTGACAGAAACAGCAACATAGCACGCGCAGATTTGGTCAAGCGCAAGTCACCCAGAATGGATACAAAATTCAGAGGTGCAAAAACAAGTAAGCGGAGCTTTGTACACAGACGCAACTGGAAAGACAGGTATGAGGCCGCTATGAAGGAACAATGAATGGGGCATGCGGTTCTCCTTCACAAGGGTTTGGGGCAGCAGAAGGACCGACCCACTGGCGGCAGGACCTACCGTGCTGAGGATGGGTGGGTTGGACCTGGGAGGTTGCACCTCGGGGTGGCAAACTGCCTGTTTGCTGGGTGTGTGTGGGCAGCCCCGACCAAAAGCAAAACTACGTGCTACCTCTCTGTCTCCTTTCCCGTAGAAAGTCAGGCATCCACCAGCAATTGCACGACACAGACTCACCCCGAAGAACACGCCAGACTGTCCTCGTGCGTCCACATTCAGGGCCCGCGAAGCGAGCGAACTCATGACGTGCTTGAGTTGCCTGATGGGGAGCGTGTGGACTGACGTGAACGGCGAAATTACCTCCACTGGGGACCAAATGCGTGGTCTCCGGTGACCCAATTACATCTTCGCACTTTCCTATTCACGCAATTGCTGCGCTTGATAATCACAACAGATGGAAATCCAGGGATGGATCCAGGGATTTCGTGGCCGGACGATAGCCCAAAAGAAGAAAATCAGGCAACGTGATGTGTTCCACAGCATTGCTTTTGGACAGAGAGAATTGTTTTGTGAGTTTGTGAGGGGTGAGAATGCGGCTCCACCTGGATCCTTCAGCGCAGCTCGGTTGTCCACTCACTGTCAGAACGAACCGGACGTGGACAGACGGGTGAGAAATTGCTCTGCACGCACAAGTCTGATGGATTAACAGAGTGGGCACTGCTTCGCTTTTCGGCGATTGTCGTACAAAACATTTCTGAGTTCTCCCTCAGTGCTTGTTTTGGAAACTGTGTGTGACGATTCACTGATTATTTTGAGGTTTGTTCTTTCTCACACAAACTGGAAGTGGTACGTTGACATAGTTCCAGGTCCCGTGCAAACTAAACAGCAAAGGCGTTCTCAATCCACTCTGACCCAATGATTCCTGAAATGCTGGTTTTTGCAAAAAAAAAAAAGAGAACTTGGAGAAGTTTGGCAGCCTTGTTCATTCGTCAACTTGAAAAACATTTTGCGTCCAAAATGATGGTGCACCTTTCACTCCAAGGAGTGCAACACCTGATGTTCTTTCTGTCGAGAACAAATCAAGGAGACGAGTCGAAAGAGCCAAAAGTTCCCCGGTTTCTGTGATGGCCTTTCTGGTTGTGTAATCTGTGTACAGCTTCTCTCAACCAAGCAAGAACTTGAACCCGTCACAAATGTTTGACTGACATTTGATCTGTTCGTAAACGGCTTTCGAACTACATTTCTCCCTTCCGACGACTTCGCTGTCTGTCTGTCTGTCTGTCTGTCTGTCTGTCTGTCTGTCTGTCTGTTTCTGTTCGCTTCTCTCCCTCTGTCTCGCTCTCTGTGTGGCCACTTCCCGCTGTCTTCGCCACCAGTCGCTCAATCCACCCATCTTGATACCACTTGTCACTCCCCTCCAGGCTTCTGACAACACAAGGGAAATGAAGGAAGCCCTGGCAATTGAGTAGAAATGTGTTTTGTGAGAAAATTGTTTTCTCCGTGATGGGATAAGAGTGGACGTTTGCAGTGATGAACCACTCGAGCCTGTCAAGACTCCCACGGACAGTGATTAGCACTGTGTGACGGACTTATGACCACGGACTATTCAAGCAAAATTCAAAAGAGTCGTTCCTTGCCTGGAATGGTCATTAGTCCTGACGACACAAAGCCGTTTTCAAGCAGACAGGCGAACCTGCAGCGAGCCGCGGGCAGGATCGGCAGACCGGTAATCAGGCACACGTTTTCTCTGGCGAAAAAAAATTGGCGCCATTGAATTTGGCCTTTCGGCAGAGAGAGAGAGAGAGAGAGAGAGAGAGAGAGAGAGAGAGAGAGAGGTACAGATGCAGACACAGAGACTGAGACAGGAAATGGGCGAAAGAACATTGTCGGGACAAGGTGCTTCTGCAGACGTCCCGGCAGAAGTGATTTCCCTTCATCTTATTTGCAGGTCTTTACACCTTATCCGATTCGCGCAGGGCTGGCTGCAGTGGTCCCCCGGTGAGAGCACATTTGGTCTTCAAAAGAATACAGGCAATTATGTCGCTATCACCGCAGCTCGGCCGCTGGGGAACGGTGGTGCCTCGACCCATTCTCGCTCGGAGTCGGCGTTGGCTTGCAGCGTAAAGCTGCGTGTCCCTGTGTGGAGGTGCACCTGCCATCGCTGCAGGAACGGTGCGGGAGTTGCGTTACTTGTGCAGCATACATCAAACCACATGTCGTGAAGGAGATATAATTCACAATTATGTTGGACGTTATGAAAGCAACAAACGAATAAATGCAGCCCAAACAAAGGATTTGCCTCCACCTCTTGGCAGCAATTCAAATGCACGTGTCTGTTACAACACAAGAAGTCCACCTGAGCAGGTTGGACAGAAATGCAGAAGAGACCGAAGAAAAAGAACGACAGGAAGTCGAGCATCCTGAACAAGACTCACTTCTTTTGAAGCATTGAGGCTTTTTCGACCAGCAAACCTGCGCCTTGCCGCCCGTCACATTCCGCTTCAACGACATGTCCTGATTTGCGAGTGAACATCGCAGACAGCAGAAGCGGTCTCGGGCGACGCGTGTGACGCTGATGTGCGCTGGACGTCAGCGATAAGCGACGCTGCGCTCCTGCATTATTCCATGATTCTTCCCGTCTCTACTTCTCTCACCACTCGGTAACAGATTGAGAAGAGTTCCAAGACAACGACACCTGAGTCGATGTGATTTCGTTGCCAACCAGTGTTCTGGGAACATCTGTTGAGCAAAACCGCGGAAACTTTCAAGTGTCACGAAACGGTGAGAAAAACAAGTGATGGTGTTGAGTGTTTGGTGAAATGTTATCGAACCTCACAAAACTTTGTTTCACTGCCAAACCAGATGTTTGTGAAGAACTCAAATCGTGCGGTGCCTGGATGAGCACTTGCCATGCATGCAAACGGAAAGTGTTCGTGATTTTGAGCGAATTCTGAGGGCCTCATCCGCTGTTTAAATTGCAGCTGAAATTTAAATGCGCGAGTTGTGATTCGAGGCACAGCTCGGAGTGACGGCGCATGCACAGGAAGACTGTGCTCGAGGTGCGGACTGAACCCGCCCTCTCCAACTCGGGTCCCCAAGCTTCGCCACCTCAGACTCAGTGCGTCGCAAAATAGACATTTCTGTACTTTCTCCTGGGTTGTCTCTTTTCAAATCTGGTTGCATGACATGTTTGACCCTTCAATCTTTGAGTCATTGAGGGAACACCAGGATTGGGGATCCGAAAAAGAACCCGTTCCACTGAGTCAGTTGACAAAGATCCGCATCATTCGGGTACTTGTTTTCCATGTTGTCCTCGAGGCTGAATCTCCGCAGGGTTCCTCCGGCGCGCGAGTGAAAATTGCATCGTGTGTTTGATGACAGAACTCGATCTGGTATGAAGATGTGTGTAAAATGGCACGTTTTAACACCACAGGTGCTCCAGTGTGCAGAATATGGTGAACATACGGTGGGGAAATTAAGCTGAGCTTTCCGTACATTTTTGTTGCAGCTGGTCGCGCAGTGGTGCCAGATCCATCGCAGAAGAAAGTCAAGTCAGCTCAGCAGAAGCAGATCAGGAGTAGCTAATTGCGTCTGAGATTCATCGAAGCACTGTGACTGAAGTTCACTTCCCATCAGCACTGTGGAGGGAATGTGTGGGTGTGATGGGTGGATGGGGAGCTCGGCTGTGTCGCAGTCAGGGCAGAGAGCAGAGTCCGCACTTGTTTGGGGGGCGCCAGATGTACGAGAGCGTGACCCCGGGCGACCAGGGACCAGGTGACCGACCCTACTCTCAATAACACGGCCCACCTGCGCCCCATGCAGTCGGGAAATGAGTTCGAGTGAACGGAGCACGTCCCATTCTTATTTTCCGTCATTCTTGCCTTGCGTCATGTTATCGCGTCAGTGCAGTCAGTTTTTTCTCGGGTGCTCTTGCAAGAACAGCTTTGTCCGCAGTGAAAATGCTGCTCGCAGGATGCGGCGTCTGAATCGCCCTGGAGATTCTGTTTCAGGAGGACGCAAAACTATCTGCCTTTCTTCAGAATCAGAGAGAGAGAGAGAGAGAGAGAGAGAGAGAGAGAGAGTTACAGTCTTAAGGGCGTTGTGCAAGACGAACGACCAAATGTCATGTTTCTGTTCAAAGTGAGTCTGTCCACACAGTGGGGTCCACTACACAAAAACTCCAAACGGGAATTGACCACTTTTGGGGCCAAACCAAGCCACTTTGGTATGCCCCCTGCAGGACAGAGTTTCGGGTCTCGCAGCCAGAGACTCCGGAATGCGCACAGCGTCAAGACTGTTCCCCTGAGATTCACCAAAACGACGATGAAGTCGTTCACTCCTGGTCGACTCCCCGAGAGAACTGGCCAATCAGCGACAGTTCCTCTTCATCTGACTGACCACAAAATAAACCGTTCAAGTTCAAGTTCCTGTTGCTTCCACAAGACTGACTGCACACAAGAACAGTCCACTAAAAACAGAGAAATCGAGGCTGGAAGTTGGTTTGTTCAAAATAAAAATTCTCGTCACAGCCGTGTTCTGTTGCGAAACGGCGAGGCATTTCGTCAGAGATAAGACCCTCATTTCCTCGGCGCGTATCAGCAGGGCGAACACCAATTAGCTTGCTGCACTGATACAGAATGGGAAGAGCACTTTGGTTTCTCCTGACAAACAGAGGAAACGGTTCTTGATCTGCTGGATACAGTTTCCGGGAAAGTGCACGAATCCGAAGTGGACTCATGTCCTGTCTTATTAACTTTAATGGCCAAAGCAGTTCTTGTGGAATGCCTTCTCCAAATGCACTTGCATTCAAACACACATGCAATGAATGGTCGTGCGAAAATAAAAAAAAACGAAGGGCCGACGGTCACACAAAAGGCAGTGTGTTGACAGTGTCTCTTCTCCTCCAGAAGACCAAAGGCCTCGCCTTGATGGATCACACACATCCTTCAGCAACTTATCGTTGAGTCAAATCGGCCGCACACATGCATCAAACTAATTTGTTGAATTTATTGCAGAAAGTACACAGTGAGACCATCGCTTCATTGTCCACCGGTGATCGGCCTAATGTAGCATCAAAGAGGAGCATCTTTGTTCAAAGTCCACAACGAGGTCATGGATGTGTTCACCCTGAGGCTCCAGTTCCATCCCCACGGTGATAATAGTTTAAATTTTCGTTGCAAACCCAGTGAAAGTTTAGCTGGCTTTGCTGCCCAGCTTCGTCAATCAAGGATCGGTCGAAGCAGGTCCGGACGGATTGGGACAAATCCTGAAAGCGGAACTGTGACAGGAGAAAAATGGGCGGCTCACAGGAAAAATCACTTTTTGTCACACCAATCGTCCGTTCTGACCACAAGTCTCGCTCCCCTTTCGTTAGGTCCACGTTTTGGATTTATTGCCCTTCTTGCATGACTCTTGCCTTGAAGAGACAAAGCTCAATGAATCGGCTGACTGCATGACCCATGCCTCGACGGACTCGGCAGGTCTGACCTGATCAAAGGAAGTCGCAGGAACCTTATCAGGCTTGTGGAGCCCAGAGAAAGCTCTGCCTGTGAGTAAACTGACCTTTCGAGAAACAAATTAGAGGCGGAGTCCACGACAGACCAGATTTTCCCAAGAGCAGTGGACCCGAAAGAGTCTCGCAACACAAACTTTGGAATTTTTTTAAAAGCTGACAAAGATTTGCAAGTGATGATGGTGTTTGCCTGTCGGGAGCGAGAGTCTGTGCTACAGTAGTGTGATTGTGGAGATTGCACCTGAAACATTCACAAGGCAGGGTGTTCCTGATGGATCAATCAGCAACAATCAGAAATGAATTGAGTCCTTTGTGATTCAGCTCGTGGATCTGCACAACACGGAGATACATTTTCACACCATTTCAAACATTTAAAGGAGACATTATGATCCATCACTCACTGACGGGAGAAATGAACAGACACAAGGCACCAAAGCGTCGTCACGACCAAAACATGACATGGGCTGTGTGTCAGAGATACATGTTAAAGAATTCGAGGAAGAATTTGCAAAATACTGAAAATCAAGAGAAGGAAAAGGAAAAGCACAGCATGCACTCTCAGTGTTCTCAGTGTGAAGAGCGACCTTTTGCCGTGCTTATTTTTGAATTTGGTGTGAATGATCAAATCCTTACCATCAACAGACCTGTGACCTAAGTGAACACCAGTTGTCTTTTACGAAAGAACAGAAAAGAACAAATGCACGGGCCGGATCTTTCACAGACCTGAGATTGGTTGTTTTAAACGATGAGCAGAGTTGTGCTCAAACAGCCGAAGCATTGGCGCTTCCGGTAATTTCAAAGTGAAAAATGTTAACAGGTGAAATTTACCGAAAATTTCCTTCCGCAGGCAAAAAAGAGCAAAGTGATCCGATCCAGGCAGTCATCTGAAAGTTGCACAGCCGCCTGTAATCTTGCCTGTTTCCCCTCCCACGTTCCCAGAGAAATTGTCCATTTCCCTATTTCTGGCCCCTTCAGGCCAAAGCTTCAGCTCGTGGTTCCCAGGAGAATTCTAGACTGATTCCGAACCAAAATTCCCACGCATCATCCACTGATGTTCAATTCCGGTTGGTAATTACAGCAGCCAATGTCCAGTGTTGCACTCTGAGGAAATTCCCTCTGTGAACGCTGTGTGAAGACACGTTCTTTTGGATTCGCAAGCCGCTCAAGTGAGCGGAATATTTGGGCGCAGCAACTGAATAAGTACGATTTGCATTTTCAACAGTGTTCGTAACACTGTTGTGCCGAAACTGCAGGCCATTGGTGGGAGGAATGGGGGAGTTGAGGTTTCGCAGTGAAGTTCATTTCAGCGAGTGCCGCTTCGGATATCTGAAGTCGCGCTGGAGGAGAATCTGAACACTCGTTTCCAAGCAATCGTCACCGGTGTGTGTTGAGCAGTCCACCACAGTGCCCTTTGTTCTTGTTTACTGACGGTTCACATTTGGTTCTCTCCAACAGCTGCAATGATTTCAGTCATGCCACACACGTTTCATTCCTGTGGGAAAAGTGACCAGCAGTAACAGGAACGAGAGTGTTGGAGTGCTTCTGTTCGTGTCTGAGGGTGGAACCCAGAAAGCACCGGATCTTCGAGTCGTGTAGCTGTAGATTACAAAGCACGCGCGCACCCAAACCTCCTCTACACGTTCTGCTGCTAAAACTTCACTGCCCACAGAAAAAAGGACCACACACCATATCAGGCAGTGGTTTCCTCCCCTTACTCACAGTGCACTTGTCGCGGTCGTGAGAAGGGAACATCTGCTCTTGTCTCATCGATTCGACGGCAGAACTGAGCAACAGGGAGGAGACGCTTTCGAACACGCACATGAAGGGAGGGCGACACGTTCTTCTTTGCATCTTGCTCCTCACAACGTAAACTGCACAACAGGTGCTCAGTAAACGCATCAGCGTGTAGTCAGCAAGCTCAGGTTGACACTGACGATTATCGCGCCGGATCAAGCTGATTCATGTTGATCAAAGAGAAAGGTAAAGAAAAAGCCTTGTGAGAAGGAAAGATCAGTCATCCGAACTACACATTGGTCAGGCTCCGACCAACTCACAGCGCAGGTCAAACACACCACAGCCCACAATATCACTGACCCCATGCGCCGCAAGAAAAGTTTGCTGAGCGGTCAGTATTTGTGATACATGCAGCTTCACACAAGTTTTGCAAGTGGCGACTTTCCTTTGTTGCTGGAGGCACAATCAGTCCTTGACCAAATTCTCAGTTCTCTTGCACGAGATCAATGCAGGCCCAACACTTTTTCTGTGCCGGGTATTTGTGAGTACGTCGTACGTCCTTCGCTCTGGATTCCCACTGGTTGTCACACGCAGAAACAGACCGAGCTGCGAACTTGAATTCCAGTTGTTGTCGTCCCATGTCGGAGTCAGCACTGAGACTCGGACCTGTGTGGACCGGGAAACGGAGCCAGGAGTTAGAACCTGCATGGGACCCATATCACCAACGTGCGGAGCAGACTGGGTTCCTCCTCTCGAGCTCTGGTCCTGGTATCAATGGAGATAACTCCAATAGAGTGGTTTTGTGCAACAATTTAATTTCACAAGTTTGTACAACAGGGATTCACCTTTGTGAGACACTTTCTGTACATCAGTTGCAGTCGCAAGCTTCTGAGACCTCATCTACGTGGTACGTTTGATACAAAATTCAAGCTGTGAATCAGGCTAATTCACACCCGACGCTCAGGTCAGCTGAAAAACTCCGCACCACCCACCGGACACAATGTGAGCGCCATTCTTCTGGGACCAATCCAGGGTCCATGCCATGCAATCAAGCAAAAATACCGAGATTTTAGTGGCACTGAAATTTTCTCGTCTCTTGTGCCCCAATTACGTGGCTGCACTCAATTGTGCAAAAAATATAGAGCAATTTGCTTCACACGTGGTGCTGTGTGGCCCAATATATGTGGGCTCGGGAGAGTGGAAAATTGACGTCACCAAGGCTCGCCATTCTGACCAGGCAAACTCATGTATGGTGGAGTCACTGTATGTTAGTAGCGCCATGTTTTGTTCCGTTTTTTCGTTTCAAGGTTCTGAAGGAGATCTGTGCGTGTGTGTCGCTCGGAAGGTGTGCGTGGAGTCCCCCACATTCCAGCTGCCCTGAGCGTCGCGGTCACAACCAAGAACGGAGGTCTGCTTCATGTTCATGCAGAGAATCGCGTAAATCTCCCCAGGGCCACAATTGTGCACCACATATGTGCAGGAGTATGACCCGGAGCAATGTTTGTCCATGAATCTGCAGAGAAGGGAAGCGAATAATGATGCTTGGGAGTCGCCACTTGACGCGACGCAACGCAGACCTGCGCCGTCGCAGTGACCAGCCCTCCCCACACATCATCTGCGAGCTGCACGGAGGAGAGAAGCTTTTGTAATTTGTCTCTGGAACCAAAGAACGCTTGCAGTCTATGGAGGAAAACAACACTGAAGAAATCCAGTTTGTCTTTGCTCAGAAGAAATCGTCCACAAGCGATTGCTCACGCATGGCCAATAACAGGACAGAAAGTCGTCTGAGGCACTTTGGCACTCCTTTGCCGTGTGAACGTCAGAATGTCCTGACGAAGACTTGTCTTTGTGAGGAAAACAACTTTGGGATACTCTTCTACCACAAGTCCTTCGAACGCAAAGTGGTCATTCATTCCACTTTGTGTTTGTAGAACACCGGTTTTTGAGAATGAATCCCTTTGTCCGTGTTTGTGGCTCTCCATTGTCTTGTGTAACCACAACACTTTTGTTTCCAGATTGGGGTTCAAAATCACACCGGTTGGTTGGTGAATGCAGTTTCCAGAACCCAACTTGGCGCGCGTGGCGTTGAGCCCGCAAATCACTGCAGCTCACCCTGGTGCTTCAGATGTAACTGAAGAGGTTCCTGACCCCATCACTGTTGTGGGAACTCCAGGTCTGTCCGGAACCAGTCAGACCTGCACTGGAAACTCATATCCAGATAATGCGGAACCGCCACGGGAAGGAAGGTCAAAAAAAGCTGTAGCCGGCTCTGGTATCGGGCTCGTTCCCCGCATTTGGCCGCGGTGATACATCCGAAGGCTGATTTCCGCACGCCCACGGCTGCGTGTTTCCGTTATGCACACTGATTTTTCTCACGGCGGAGATGGCAGGGACCCTCGCTGTGGTCAAATGAAAGAGCTTCTGTTGGAAAGGTTTGCAACGTGGTCAGGTGGCAAAGTCTTTTCTCCAGCAACAGGCATTCTTGCATTCGTGCGTTTGCTTTTGTTTTCTCCGTGGTTTCTCTCTCACTGTCTCTCTCTGTGTGATATCTGCAGGATGTTTCTACCTCTGTGTTTGTTTTTTGTAGAATAACGTTCAGCTGTGAATGAACATGCGGAAACGATGTTTGCAGTTTGTCTTGGATCTACATCTCCTTGACGACAGTTGTCATCTCAACGGCAGACGTTTCCGTTTTCATGTATTTCTTCTGTCCACACAGCATGAATATTAATTGCTTGCGAAACACTTTTCCAGACACAGTGTATAGCAGGAAGTTGATAGCGAAGCCGGCGATGTAGAGGGTTTTGGAGTAGTTCTGCGCGATCAGCATTCCGTTGTTTGACAGAGTGACCGTCTTCATGCGCTGCAGCTTCCACAGGATGTAGTGGATCAGCACCGGCAGGTACGTCAGGATGTACGACGTGGACACGAGGATCAGCATGATGGTCAGCTGGCGGTTGCGGTCGTCCTTTCTGACGGCGGCACCGCCCCCACCAGTGAGAGGCCGCCCGCCCCCGCCCGCTCCCTGCCCCGCCCCGGTGGCGTTATTGTTGTTGGCGCAGGTAGCGCGCCGTCTGTTCCTGCGACGGACACGGGACACGGCCACCACCCTGTAGATGATGAAGGCGTTGAACACAGCGATCAGGAGCACGGGCACTATTCTATAGACCACGGCCTCGATGAGGTACAATACAGAGAATACATTTTCATACTCCAGCAGGACAATGCACACCAAGTAGCTCTCATACAGCCCGACCATGATCATGTGGTAGGGGCAGGTACTGGCTGCTATCACCACCAGCAGCCCCAAACACACCAATTTTGCTCTGGTCAAAGTGCAGATCTCCTTGAACTTGAGAGGGAGGTACACGGCGATGAGTCTCTCTATTGTGAACAGGAGGATGAGGCAGGTGCTGTAGTCGCTGAACACGTCCTGCGTGTACTGCAGCAGTTTGCACATGAAGTTGCTGCGGTGGTAGAGGTCGGCGGGTGTGGAGCGGTCCATGTGCAGACAACGCATGTCCGTCATGACCTGCGGAAGAGACAGCACACCGAGACTGCGATCAACCTTCCTGCACAACATTTCCACGGAGAGTGCGCGAGGAGAACTGTCTGAATAGCGATGGACAAACACTGTGACCGGAAACCAAATCTTGAAAGTTGAATCTGCTGGATCTGACCTCCATGGACTGTGTTTTACGCTCGTTTGCGGTGTTGACCAGGTGTTGCACGCATGAGTTGAAAAATACGAACGGGAAGGTTGTGTGTGCATGTGTGTGCGTGTGTGTGCGTGTGTGTGCGTGTGTGTGTGGAGAGCGGCGGGTGAGGGCAGCGCGGGACTGACCTTGGACAGGAAGACGCTGAGCAGGTAGCATGAGTCGGACACGGCCAGCATGAGCAGGTAGAAGTTGGACGAGACGCTGCGCATCTCGCGCGACGTGAACACGAGCACGGAGAGCGTGTTCCCGATCAGACCCAGCAGCACGAGCACGAAGGACGCGTAGAGAAAGACTCGGTGCGACAGATCCACAGCGAACGTCGCGTGCGCCGAGAAGGAGTAGCAGGCGTAGTCAGGCATCTCGGTCGACGCACTCAGGTTGGACGAGAAGGAACTCAGGTTGTAGGGCCAGGTCAAATTGAAAGGTTGGGATTGGTTGTGGTCTGTTGTTAGGTCGGAGGGAACAAAGCCTGAGGCTGTTGGTGTGGGAGCAGAGATGCCCTGAACTTCCGGGGGTACTGTGCTGGGGAGGTCCATGGTTCAGTAGCCGATCTCAGTCTGAAAAGAGAGCAAGAATGGACTTGTCACAAACATGCATCTGAAGTGTTTCGGTGGGTGCGCAAAATCCCTGAAAGACCAAACATACAATGGATTTTGAAATAGCACGAACGTCCAAATTCAAGAATGTTGTTGTCTTTTTCAGTTTTCGAGAGCTGAAAAACAAACACCCAGAGAGTCACAAGTCTTTGATTCGACCTTTCAAAACCACGGCGGTTCGAGCTGATAGAACGTACTTTCAAACTGTTCGAGTGTGCACTTGGAGGCCTCATCCCACGACCGCACGAGTCCTGAGCGTGCAGTGCTGCAGAGTTCAAATTCCGACAGGTTCAGTTTCATCACGACATGAAGAAAACCAAAATACGTGCAGGAGAGATGACAATGTGCCACGTTCTGTGTTTTCGCAACCTCAGTTTCTTCTGCTCGTTTGACACTGAACACTGTGTCAAAGCAACACCACGGTTTCAGGTGCTGAGTGATGAATAGAACTACTTGACATGAGCAAATCATCTGAGACGTTCTGCTACTCAAGGTTAACAGTCCAGACGCACGTGGTCTGGACTGAGAATTGACTCGGCCAAAGGAAAGACAAAGGACGAATGTTTTGTGCTCGTTTGGGCAGCTTTTGGGACGCTCTGCATACCAACGAATGAGACAGGCGGGAAAACAGCGTTCATGGGACTCTCTCTTCGGCTGGTTATCGCTGACTCCATCAGTGTTAGTGTCGATGTGTATGACGCATGAAGTGTAGGCTAATGCAATTCCTTGTGCAGTACTGCGACGCCTTCAGCCAGGTAATGGGGTTGTGGCGCTGTTCTTTCAAACAAGGTGCTGCCCTGAGTGAATTAAGTAACTTCATTCTGGCTTCGTCCATGTCACGTGGGGTGTAGGAACAACATATTTCACTCAGGGTTTGCAATGACCGAAGGCAGCTGGAAACCCTTCCAGTGCTGCATTCAGCTACAAAAGGTCCTGTACAGGACGAAGACGACGCTGCCACGGCGGGTTGTGCGGCCAGGACGGGTTTGTGAGCCTGTTGCACTCCAAGGGTGAACACCACAATGTGGAGGACACAAAGCGAAGACACAATGATACCCTGCAGAATCTGCATGGCAGGATGCAACACCGTGAATTGGTGAAACGCGATGATACACTGACTGGAGCAGCAAGGCCACTTGCTGCGTACGTGAAATAGTACCCACGAAAACCGTTTGTCACAGCTCCGTGGTTGAGACCACTGCATTTTGCTCATTGCGTGTGTGAGTTGCCGGAGGTTTTGCAACATTCAGACAAAGAGACAACCGAAGACTCTTTGTTCGAGTTTGGTAACAAGCCACGTTCTCGCTTGAGGCTTCCTTGAGCAAAGGTTTGAGGTTCGAAATCTTCTTCTGAGAAACAAGGGTGCAGGTCGAGGATTGGTCAAAATTTCCACGCCCGTTGCAAAATTGGGCCGTTCCTCACATTGCATATAATCTTCACTTGACCGGCTTTTACGAGCCCCCCGTCATTTCCTACTCATCAGCACGTATTCAGTCTCGACCCTCCTGTTTAACGTCCTGTAATACCCACCCGCCCAAGGACATCATTATCCGCTCACCTACCTGCCCATCCAGGACAAGGGAAGAAAGAATTGAGGACAGTCACCCTGAAAACACAGCTTTGACAAGACTCTGCTTCCAGCAAATAACTCCTCTTTGTGGATGTATGAAATCAGGCCAAAGGAATTCTGCAAATAGCACCAATTTTCTTGATAGGAACTTGTCACGAAGAACAATGGAGGTCATGCGGATTGATTGCAGGAACTGGCCGGTCCGTCTGCGTCTGCGAAATTGTCCTCGAAGCAATTTCCATTGTGCGGAACTTTGAGAAATGACGCCCTGCCCTCCGTGTGCGTTGTGTCTTTCATCAGCGCGTTCAGCCGAGCAGCTCCGCGCCGCCGCGCGCCCCAAGTTTCGTTCTGTTTTGTTGGAAGGGCTGCCAAGTACATGCAGGAGACAATGGTTTTGGCATTTTCTTTCTGAAACAAAATAGGATTTTCTCAGCACGACATCTAAAACTGGGAGGGGCGGTCTCACGACCAACGTTGATTTCGTGACGGTTGAATCGCCTGGTTGGTAGGTGTGTCGCAGTGGCTGTTTTTATTACCACAATATGTGTGTCAACCAAAGCCGCAATCATTTTCAATTTTAAGCAACATGACAAAATTACTGACCACTGAATTTTGACTGGAACATGGCGCTGCGCAAACTACCGCATTACGAGGTGGGACCCTCGCTGCAGTGGAGGGTCAGAGACATGACACAACCTTGCGTCACACTCATACATCAGAACCTTTTCTCATGGCACACAGCAAACATTACAAAACAAAAGATGTGAGTGGGAGGCAAAGTTCCCGCGCCTTCGTTTCGCAGTCGTCCGATCTTTCGGGCGGATCTCGAATCTGCCCACTGTGACGACATAACTCCAGCTTTGAAGCGTATATTTATGAAAAACAAAACAAAGTAGGATCCATGGGTCTCTAGTCATTTTAATTTTTTATGTGAAGTCATGGTCTAAATCACAAGGAGCAAAAGGTCAACAGGAATACGTTGATTGTCTTTAATTCTTCAGCTACTGCAAAATAAGAAATTTGCTCAATTTTCTGCATTGTCTTCTTTACTTAACAGCAGTGCACCCAAAGGCAGATCAAAACAGCCAAGCCTTGAATCTTTGATAAAGAATCCACTTCGCTGCACATGATGCGTCCTCACGCCCAGGTGGCCGCGTCCCACCAAGCAGACAGTGACACGTGAGCAGGCTGGCGCAGTAGTCAGTGTCCTCCCTGACCACGGTGTTTTCAATACAGATTGGCACCTGTCTGGGAATGCACGCTCCAGGCGCCGGAGGGTCCAGCCTGGGTTAATTCCTGACCCGACGGCGCTTGGTCGCTAACAATTGGGTTCTGTCGCTCAAAAGGCCACCTGAGTCGCAGTGTCAATGATGGCTTCCTCCTCGGTCCGGCATTAGCACCAGACTCGCCCCCGGACTTCCCCGTGCAGCTGTCAAACGCGAATCACCGCAGGAAACTTCGAGGCACGAAAGTTTTTGATTGCGACCTGAGAGCGCCGCGGCATGAGGGACGCTGTCGCACCCGCAGTTGGTTGATTGAGGTTTCAGGTGAGGCCGCATACTTGGCTATTTGGACATCACGCGGGGAACGCCGGCCAAGGTTGCTGCGTGTCTCTCTCATCCTTCGCTGAACAAGACTGGCAAAAGTTCTTGCCTGTATTCTGACAATCATTCTTGTCGCAAAGTTTCAGTTTGGATGCTGCGGCCCGTAAAGCACACACTCAGGTCTGGCAACAGGCTTGGAGCAACTCAACCTTTGCGGCAAGTTATGCATTCCAACTTTCAGAAGGGCAAGCCAGATTTTGCAAACAACTTGTCTTTTGTGGAGTTAGACGGATAAACAAAGGGAGGTCCTCCATGGTGTTGTGTGGCACTGTTCTCGAGCTGACAAGGTCTCCCGCACACACCACTGCCAAGCATTTGGTTGACCCCAAGTTGGAGATACGAGGTTGTGCAAAACAAGTCTGGAAACTGTGCATCATTACTGTGGTGAGCGAAATGCTTGCGCGCGGTCAATATCTGGTCATGTTGAGTCTCAGAATTCTTTGATACTACATGTACTTCGAACCTCAAGGCAAACTAGGTCAAGTGGAACTTTGAGCGCTGGGCAAACGTGATTCTCCCTGAGGATGAACCTGGAGGGGTTGCTACTTGTCTCTCCTGGACGTGCTAAACCGCACTGTACTCGGCAGGCCTCTGCCTCTGTTGCATGCTTGCTTTGCCGGATTTCAAGTTTGGCGAGACCCGAGAACCGGGACCTTGAAATTTCCATGGACCACAGGAAAATTTTGCACGCTTCAGTTCCCATATGCTGCGCTTGACGGGCAATACAGTCCTGCTAGTCCGTCCTGACTGACCTCACCAGAGATTGTTTCTGTGAGTATGACAGTGTCTATGACAACAGGAAGTTGTTTGCAAAACTAATGGCGCAGATGTGCATTTTTCTCAAAAGGCAGCACTGAGCTCAAGGGTTCGTCTCCAAGGCATGGCATGGCGGCGCGGCAATTTCTCGGTGTCTCAAGGTGTGGAGCGTTGCTGTGGCCAGTTCCTACGTACATGTGGAACCGTGCTTGCGTCCCCAAGCTTGTGCTGTTGAGTGTTTTCCGTCGGTGAGAGAGGTTGTGCGCGCCCTGTGACAGAGCCCTTGCTCGAACTCACCGTTGTCACTGCGAGGTTTTATGCTGGGGCCGTGTAACTTGCAAATTGGGGTGCCTTGACTAGGATAATTTTGAGTGGCATACTTCTGTCCAAGTTCTGATGCTAGTGTCTTTGCATCAATCCTAAACAAAGGGGCAATGGAGGGAGTACACATCAATCCGAGGTCATCCCATTTCATAAGAGATAGGATGGCCTTGGCTATGTCTACTGCAGGAGCTTCAGCCTCGACAGAATGAATCCACACAATGGAGAGTACCTTATGGCCATGCACAGTACAGTGCAGGCCATACGTCTGAGAGAAGGGCTCTCGTAATTTGGATCAAACTCTTCATAATGGATATTGAATCCAAGCAGACTGATCCTGCTCTTTGCCACAACTCCTTTCCCTGGCATGAGCCTCATGGGTGCTAACTTTTCCTGGGCATCCATGCCACGTTGTGCAAAGGCAGTCCGATGTGATCTTGCTTACACACCGTTACTTCTCCAGTTAGCAAACTGGGAAGAGCCAAAAGTTCTCCATGCCATACAGATGTGTCAGATCCAGGCAGAATTTCATATCAATGCCCACCTTCCGTGTTCCTCGTCCTCCTGCATCCTTTGCCACCCAGCCGGACATAAAAATGGATGAACACCTTACCTGTGAGGCATGTTATCTTTTTATTCCATGCCTGCTTGCAAACCTGGGGGCTGTCCAGAGAACACAAAAGGGGTGATGGGCACACACCAGAAGTCCAGGGCCCAGCTACCATGCTCAGTGGAGCGGAGCGGACCACATGGACCTTCTGTTCGCAGGCTGAGAAGTGTCTCAGCCACAGCTCAAGTGCTAGTGCAGTGGGTTGGAGCACAGTGCTCCATCTTATAATAAATAAATGTGTTCTCAATTCGGGACATATAGGCTGCTCGCAACCAACTGCGATGGATCGGCACAACACGGAATATGGGAGGAACCGGCGGGAACACTTTTGCAGCTCTTACCGCGCACATCACAAAACAACGTCCATTCAGATCAAAACTGTCTTCGCAGCTCAATTGTAGATTTGTTCCAGACCATCCGGCCTCTGACTCGTTCTTCGATGTGAAGAGGAAATTGAAAACAAACTGCAGGGCTGTAAAGGTTTGTCCTTCAAGTGCCACAGGTCAAAGCAGCTGTGTCATTGGGTGCGCTTTGATCTGAGCCTGCAGCCAGACACCGACGTCCGTCCAATTCCCTGGCTCGGAAACAATTTTCCAAAGCCTAACAAGATAACAGTGTTAATTTGGAGCCCACTGAGTCCCTCAGAACCTCTGATTCTCAACTAATGGCGGCTTACGTCGTCAATCTTGAGGAGATCTACTGCAAGTGCGGGATCTGAAGAAACTTCAGCTACGTCTGGCCCAACTTTGAGTGACGGAGGGTGGAGATCCAACTTTCAGAAAAGGGAAACGTTTCTTGATGAAACTAACTACCCAACACAAGCATAAACTGGTCATTTCAAAGTTGATCGTATTTGTGTTCCGTTCTAAAATCTCCCTGCTAGGCTGGGGGTTTCATCAGGAATTTCGAGCGCGGCTCACTTCAGAGTCGCACGGCCCCTGCAAAGTGTGCCGACTGGCAACACGCGCGTGTCTCAGGCCCGTGGCCCAGGTTCCATCCTGCGACGTGGCCTGTGCGGTCAGGAAATTACCGCGCGGATGGAGGAGACTTCCCGGATACACAATCCGGACACGCAATTACTGCCGTCGCCAAACCCAAGCGACTCTCTCAGAACTTCAGCAGCCGCATGGCGCACTGATCGGGTCTTTGGGGAAGCGTCCATCGTTTCTCGCACATGAATGTGTAATTCCGGGTGGTGGTTGTGCTGAACAACAGAGCTGCGAATGGATGATTTGCAGATCAACAACAACCAACAATGGGACGCCGGAGAGTAGGTGTCCCCGCAGTCTCTTTCGCAACAAAGATGCGCGCGAAGGTGAAAAGCGTAGGTTTGATGTATGCTCTCAAAGTCCACTGTCACGAAGGCGCCTTCTCCTGCGGCTGTTTGTAGTTGACGCGCCAGGCGTTTCGGAGAGTGCAGGGCGATAATGTACAGGTGAGCGGTTCGGGCTCACCGTCCTCGATCCACATTGGCCTGCCACCTTTGCCTTGTTGTGAGCCAAGACGTGACCAAAAGGATCAGATCGTGCACATCCCTCCGTATCTTGAGGCCATCTCTCCACACACACAAATACACAAGAAGTGTTCACATTCACAGGAGAAAGGAACCGACACCAAAGTATGGCGTGAGACGGAACCGAGCCGAAGGCAAGCTGTTTCCACATCGAGGCTCACAAAGTGAAAAAGAATGCTCTTCAAAGGTTTCCCTTTCACTTGAGCACATTCCTGCCATCCTTTTGAAGACTTGTCAAAAATATCAAGAAGCATCGTGCTGTGGCGTTACCCTTTTTTGCGATTCCGTTTGCGCACTCACTTCCGAGCCAGTCAAATGAAGACACACTGCATCGATACCCTCATCAAAAATTCACTGTCTATGACAAAAGAGCCACTCAGAAATGTCGCACAATTTGGCATGACAGACACGTTGTCTTTATGCTTGTCATCTGAATTACACAGGAGACCCAGACTAAAGCATACGTCAAATCAAACGAGGAGTGTGGGACCACTTAATGTTCGCTCAAGGCTTTTGTTCTGTTCACCACGTGTGCGCAGGTTTGTTTAGTCGAGGATCTCCTGAGGGACTCGAGCCTTTCTGTGCTACTCATGTGAAATATATCTTCTGATCTGTTGGAGGGCACAGGGCGTTTTCCACCAAGAGTTTCGAAAAAGCAACCCTCTTTGTGAGGAGTTGAAACGCAGTAACTTGTAAAAAGGACCTTCTCGCGTCGAAAATTTGGTGCATTTCTTGTGAGTCTTGCCCAAATGTCACTTCCCCACTGATTGCATGTTCAGGCGAACAGCGAGACTGTTGGGGAACTTGCAGTTCCACCGCAGGTTGTTGTGGCTGACGAAACATTGTTTTGTGCCAAATGAGAAGTGGATTCCCTGGAGAGACAGGAGCACCTCCAGCTCTCGAGAGAATTGCTCCCTCCCTCTCCTGACTCTGTCATTTCATTTTGATTTCCATTAGAATCTGGGGCAAAGAACATTTTCAAAATTTCAAGTTGATTTGTGCCCGAAGGAACAAACCTCAAGACTGTTCGGAAATCCTGCTTCGTGTTTTCTGAAAGCAACGCAGATTGATGTCAATTTTTTTCGAATGAACAGGAAAAATCTCAGCGTCCAGAGAAATGAGATGAACATCACAAGTGTACGTGTCAGCTTTCCAAATGGTTTCAGAGATCTATTTGCGTTTGCACTTGTACACATGGAGATATTCTCAATGTCGTGTGGTAACCCCCATCAATCCATTGAAAATACGAGTACATGTACGTGCAATTTTCATCTGGAATAGTTCTGCACTGGTGGTTGTGAGGTGAACCGAGCATTCAATTCCAGAGTGAGCGACGTCTGAACTGGCAAGGCTGAACCAATGAGACCCAGTTTACTCAGCCTGAGCTGGTCCTGTTCCATTCCACACGGACTGCACTGGTTTCTTAAATTTGCTTTTATATGGGCACGAAGAACAACCTGCCTGTGTGTCGCAGCTGTCCACTACAAAGGGGCACTCGGCACGAGACACATGGAGACATGTTCCACAAGTGCTTTGTCATTTCTGTTCAGAAAGAACGGAGCATCCGAGCGTGTTGTTGCCAGCGCATGTCACGCTCAGCACCTGCATCCGACCACCGTGGAAACCGTGCGCATTTGTCCTCGTGAAAGCCAACAGAAACAGTGAGAAAGAACTATCTGCTCAAATGTTCCCGTTTGATTTGTTCCCACTCAATCTGATCTGTTTGCGGTGGAATCGAAGGAAAAAAGGGACTTTCCAACAACACAGGACTTCCAACCAGCGAACATCACAATTTTTGGTGGCTGCGTTTTTTATGCCTGGAAATCTCAGACTTAGACTTCATTTCGAAGGCAAGGTTCAGAAGAGTCTGTTGTTGTTCGGGTTGCCCTCCATCCGAACTGCTGTGGCCCTGTGTCGAGGTTGGTGCAACTGCGCTTCCCCATCTGGAACTTTGAGTCAAAAACCTCCAAACTGGGCTGGCTGTCTCGCGGATTGTGACGTCCACGAGGAAACGACGCTTTCTTGTCACTTTTGACGGCTGCAGAGGCCGGGTCGCCATCCTGATTGGACAGAACGTGCTACAGTCATGCGAACCTGTCATATCGGCCCGCAGCGTGGCGTTGGAGCCAAAAAGGTTGACTTTGGCTTTTTTTGAATTGCACACAGAGGAATGATGTCACGTTCTCATGCAACAAGGAAAGAAAAACATCTCACAGAAATTGCGAGTTCGGATCTGAAGAACACGGACTCACCGCAAAAATATTATATTGCTGTAATTCCGTTGAAACACAGCGGTTCGAGTGACCGCCCCACCCCCAACCGATTCCCGACAAACTTCTTTGCTCCCAAATTCGCCTCCGGTTCTGGTTTCACTGGAGCAGATCTCGAATCGGAAAAAGCCCCCCCCCCTTCGCGCGGAAACAAAAAACAAAAACTCAACATAACAGCTGACTCTGAACTTTCAGCAGCAGCCCACCAGCGTGCTCCATCAGAGCACAAGGACGCGTACAATGCTGTCGGAGCCTGAACCTCGTTTTGAAAGAAATTGCACAAACTTGTTTTTCAAGCAAACACTGTAGGGCTGTGACAAAACTGGAGAGCGGCGACACTTGCATGACATGGTTTTTTTTGTTCTGGGGGCAAAACGAGTGCTCAGCAGAGCTGCTACAGCATTCAGGGAATTTTTCACAAAAACACAGAGGCTGCTGACGAAAACACGACTGAGGAAGTCACGGAGCTGGGAAACTGGTTTTTGTTTTCAAGAAAGACAGTTGCTTTGTACTTCTGTTTGAGTGCAAAAGAAAACAAAAGACCTCGACAACAGTTGAGGACTGAGTTTCGACTGCAAGTTTTGTGGTTTGTTCTGTCGAGAAATAGATCGGGCAAAACTGCTTGAAAAGACATCTTTCTCTGTTGTTGGGGCGTGTTAAGATTTTCCTCTGATGCCCAGCCTCACACTGGCCAGATAAAAGCCACGTTAAAAATTTTCGACTGGAGAATCAAATGAGGGATTGCGTTCATTCCGTCCCTCTTGTCTTCACAGTTGATTTCGACTTCGCCTGCTGACCAGACTTCAAGACAGAGTTGCTCAGACCTGACGGGTTGCCAGGCTAAAACTGTTGACAATCAGATCGTGTATTGCTTTCGCTTGTGTTGGAAGGAAAAATACACCGTTGTCTCCACAGTGAGCTGCCTGTTCAAACAGCTGTCCCGCTCAGGCGCGCGCACCTGCCTGAATCAAAGTGTTGGTTGCGCTCAGCCCGGCGATGCTTTTCCTCTCCCATGCACTCCTCGAACAGTGTTCCTTGTTCACGAGTAGCGGCAACGCAGTCCTTGCAAAGAGGCAAAGCAAATCTGCGGGAACTTACTGTGCTTTTTGACAGACAATCGCCGACACAAGAGAACCCGAACTGAACCATCCTCATCGCGTGTGGCCATTCCGTTCGCGTCGAGTGAGACGCAAGTCCACCCCTCTGTGACGCTGGGACTGATTGACGCAGCGCGGCGCCGGGTCACCCTGCCTCGAATCGAGCTGGTTGGACGAGTCCTGGCGCGCTCTCCGAGGAAATCGGGAACCCGATGAGAAAACCGTAATGAGTGCTGCGTCGAAAAACGGTGCAGATTAAAAGGCAAGCGTGCCGCAAAAGCTCTTCAAGCCCACCATTAAAGTAATGATCCGATTCTGCACTTTTTTCCTCGATAACTTCCCTGTGAGTGGAAATGTTTCAAAGTTCGTGCAGCTTCGCGAGTGTGCGCTCTTTGGGTTCTTTTTGAAGTCAGCTTCGTACGTGCTAGAAAGCCAACTGCATTTGCAAGGTGTTCCAACAGCATCACAAGCAAGAAATGCACTTCTGCTGCCCTTTCAGGTTCGTTGCAAAGTTTTCATTCAGCGAGTGTCAAGCAGGGATGCCAGGATCTTCGTCCTTTTTCCACAACACAATGCACTTGAAATTGGAGAGAACACGAGAGTCAACAAACTTCCACCTTTTGTGCCACAAATGTTTTGAAAAGACTTTCCAAAAGCGTGCACGTGCGCACAACGGCACACACACGCACGCGCACACACACACACACACACACGTACAAACACACAAAGAGTTTGGAAAGAGTGCCTCTAGGTTATGTTTTTGGGTGAGAAACGGGAGTGAGTTGAGTCCTGTGCTGACCATATCCAAGGCCCCCAGGCAATCATCGAAGGAAGCCTGGGTAACGGCCGGGGATTTTCACATCTGAAAAAATTTATACTGTATCTGTCTCAACCGAATGTGGCAGTGTTGGGAGCCCAGCCAAGCTGTCTGGACGGCCTCTAGCAGAGCAGAGGCCGCAGGATTCCTGACCCAGATGAACCATTCCCACGTGGACTTTGGACAGCGGCTTTGCACCCTGTCCCATTGAATCAATTGAAATCATCTCTATGTTCAGACTCAAATGAGCTGAGCTCGGATTTGGCGAGACAAGGGGTGCACGATGAGTTGCGGCCAGGAATTTGTCGGAGCAATCTCGAAGTTTGTGTTGTTTGCGAAGGCTCTGAGCTGTTTGCGACCAGCTTAAAAATGAACCCCTTAACTGGAATGAGAACTCAAAAAGCTGACAGCTGAAAACGGGGGCTAATGGCACTGCGTTCTGTGGGGAAACACAAAGTGCGTTGATGCCTCTCAAATTGGAAAAGTGCTTTCTGTCATGAATGTCACGCAACACCGAGGAGAAAGGTACCTTTGAGGAAAAGGTGCACTTTTCGTCCGTGAGTGACGTGACTGTGAAAAAAGGAAACAAAAAGTACGAGACACGTCTGCGAAAGTTTGACTCAGGAATGCTCTTCAACATAGGAATCTGCGACAGGTGTGGATGCCGAGGGCACACCGCCCACACAGCCCCGATGTCTCCGATGAAAACACTTTTGACCACGACAACAGATGTTATGAGTTTCTTTTCCGTTTCCTCACCTGAAGCCGCAGTCCTCTGTTCCAGGACACGCATCAATATCAGCGGACCCACCCACTCTCACTTCCCTCACGTTGTCTTTGGCCGAGAATATCACCACAAATTGGTCTCACAGAGACCCTTGTTTCTGTGTGACGCAAGAGAATCTTTCCTTATTTACCCTAAGTTCTGCTCTTCAACACAAACATCCATGCAAGGGAACGCAAAATCAGGCGGCACAGAGCATCATTTCTTCATTTCCGAAGACAGTGGGTGTTGCAGTGCTTTTAGGCACGCTTTGAAGTTGCCACTTATCTCGGCTGCATGCCAAATTGATCGAGTAATCCATGTCAGGAGATACGAAAATTTGCTAAGGATGTTACAATTTGAGATGATGTGCCTCAAGACGGATTTCCACCCCACCCCATGCAGTCTCCACCCAACCCCGCCTGCGCTCACTATGTTTGACGCATATCTCATTTTCTCCCTTTCTGGCAGGGAGGATCTCGAACGAGGGAAGCTGCGTGTGCGCTGTGTGTTTGTTTTCCACAAATGTCACAGCACTTTTACCAAAACACGAACAGTCTCCGCGGTGGAATGAAGAGGCGGTGTGATTGGGAACTCACACACTCATGTGTGGTTGAAGTGCAGGGGGATTCCAGAGTTGCATGTTCCACGCCTAAACCCTGCATCGTGTTTGTGAATGGGTGTGAAAAACCAATGTGCTCGCATGTCGGTTCCTCGGCGCCTGGACACTTATGTCCAGCACATTACTCGTGGAGGGAGAGACGTCTCACGTCAGTGCGGCCTTTTGTGGACACTTGCCTCCAGAAGCTGAGAAAGGCATTCATGGTTCGGAAGCCTTTACAAATTATGAGTCTGAAACAGTCCTCCACATATGGAGTATCACACAGTGTTTGTCCACTCGTGAGTTCCAAGAGCGCGCGTGGGAGAACCAATAATACCGGTCTCAAGAGGTCCAATGTTTGTGCAGAGATATGAGAACCAACCTGCACCTGGATGTGTGCTCAAACATTTGTTCCGATCACTTTGTTCCCTTCTTTGGTGATCAGAAGCAGGTCCAGTGCTCCGAGAACATGCATCTGAACTTGAACTTGTATTCTTCATCTCAAGGCGTCTGAGTAAAGGCTCGGCGACACGGAGCTCGTTCTGTCGGAGAACAAACAGCTTGCTTCTTTGCATCAGGGTGCTCTTTCTTTTCTTGTTGGATCTTTCATCTTCCCTGCACGCAGTGCCAAAGATTTTGTCCGTTTTCCTCCTTGAGGTCTGAGTTCAGTCACAACACTCCAGCACATGTTTCATCAGAGGAAAACACTCACCTGTCGAGTGAAGTACTGAAGTGCACAAGTCGCAACCGCTGAGCCTCGATGCAGAAAAACGTGTCGGGCCTCTCGAGCTGAACTTGAAATTATGTCTCCAAGTGACAGCTTCAAGCGTCGCTGGTCTCACAGGGACGACTGGGGTCTCCAGTCTCCTCCTCCAGAAGAAAGCAGATTCCCAGCCAATCTGGCTCTGTTCCCAACGGATGTCCAAAACTCAACGAAATACTATTTCTCAAAGTGTTCCAGTCTTCCGAGCAACTAGATCTGGTCCCTTTGTCCCGCTCTCTCAGCTGGGCCCAGCAGAAATGACGCGTTGTGTTAGGTCTAAATGATACGTCACAAAGTGTATTTGTGATGCTTGCCAGTCGGCTAGACTATTTCAGGATGAACATATAAATATCTCATTGTTGTCCTCGAGGATTGGAGTCACATTAATTGCGTTCTGCTCTTGTTGTCCAACAGTCACACGACACCCGCTCCCCACTGCTCCTGTGTCATGAGACTGATACTTGTCACCAATTCTTCAAAGACGTCACCAGCATTAGTCACCGAGCTGCTCTGGGTTGATAATCTTCAGAAAACATTTCCAAGTCTGATCTCCGATATCCAATGGTCGGCGCTCTATTTTGTGGTTGTGTGTAACACGAACAAAAGTTGCGCCTGACTCTCATTCAAAGTGTCACTGGTGAAATGGTGGCTCAGATCGTTCTTGGCTCGATCAGCGGAATTCGCGAAGTGAAGAGCTCTTCTTGCGAAATTTTCCACTTCTGCGGTTCACCAGCTTGAATGTCAGGGCTCCGGTTATTTTGCCTCCATCTGGGCCAAAAGTTGCCAAAAATCTCGTTGGATTCCACCGCAGAGACAAACTTTTCCGGGTGCTGTGCCTGTCAGTTTCCCAGCGACCAAGTTTTGGGTGGAGTGAGACGACGGGGCGGGACCGGTGCAGATCCTCAGGTGCAGCTTCCCGGAGCTTTCCCCCACAGCTTCGACTCGCGCTGGTGGTTCCTTGTCAACAGCTTCCACGGGAAACGACGAATCCGCGCACACGATATGGAACTTTCAAATTCGCAAAGTGCATTTGCGTGACAGAAAGTGCAAGAAGGTTCGATGCTAGGTGTGCCTGACCTGTCAATGTTTTGCTGTTGACTTGCTCGAACCGTCTCCAAACATCGTCTGCAACCCGTGTGAGCGTCGGCCCAGTCCGATGGTTCGAGGCCCTTCGCAACAGACGTCAGATCGGACCGACCTGAAATGCCTCCTCACTGGGTGCATCTGAATCTCTCTTTAGCTTCCAGTCAAAAACGGGCCAAATTCTTGGTTCCCTCGAAAAATATGATTCGTCCCCCAACTGTCGCCACTATCACAATTTTGTTTACAATTGTTACGTTTGTAAAAGTTGAAGTCCAGCCGCCAAAGGGGTCGTCTCCCTCAAATGCCAGTGGGTGCACCCCTGCAGTGACCACAAATGGAGAAAGACCAGTGTCCGCGGGAAGGTTTTCTGGTCGTGTTGTTTACTATTGGGTCGGTGCCCCAGGGTCAGGCTGTCCTGTTGCATCATTCAACACTACTAATGATGACACAGAGCAGTATCCGCTCAGACTCCGAACATGATCTGACGATGCCAGTAGGTTGGACGTCTCCTTGTTCGAATGAGCGGGCTGGAGTTCAAGATTTGGCCTTGGTGCCTGGTCTCAACTTCATGCAGAAAAACGTTTCAGGAGATGACAAGTAAATTTTTGTCTTCACAAACTAACCAGTTTTTTGACAAGCAAATAATCTCGAGAAATTGTGTGAGGTTGAGGATATGGCACAAAAAAAAAGCTGGGACAGGGACCTTCAGACACAAAAATACCACTCTGGACACACACACACACACACACACACACACACTCACACACAAGTACAGAGCTGAAAGCAAAACCATCCAAATTTCAGGATTTTAAATGTTTCAGTCGGGTGTCAAAATACGAGGACAATTGAACACCTGAAGGAGACGAAACAAAGGCAGTTATAATTCACCGTGACCTGCTGTCAGCGCTTCAACACAGGTGCATGAAGACGACACATCAAAGGAACAATGGACAATGACAACAATCAATTCCAACTTCAATCGGTTTCCTGTGTCGAGTGCGTTTGTGTTGCCTATCTGCACTGGATCCAGAGACGAGTCATGCTCGTATCTGCCTTGGACATCCAACCAGGGACCTGTTCACAGAGTCCCGTTGTCACAGGCGAAATTGAAGAAGATTGTTGAAAGTCAACTGCGTGGAAAGGGAGGAACGCCATGGTCCTGTCTGGGGTGGTTCCGAAAAACGTGGTTCTCCGGATCGTGTGATTTAACTTTTATGCGACCAAAGATTGCCGATACACGCACAATTTGCATAACAGGATTAGAGTTGCGACCTCCTGGAGAAGCTTCCGATCCTCGCAATGCTAAATTTCGTTTGAAGGGTTTCCTAATTGCCGTGTTCGTGACGTCAGTCCGAGTCTGGTTTCCTAATCACCCAGTGTCGAGTCCAATGGCCAAATCAATCCCGTGAGAGTTCCTTTCCAAAACATTCAACGTGCCTGATTCATTTGCTGGTTTGGTCTTTGGCGAAGCTCGTGATTCTTTGAGATAAAAGAGGCAACACAAGTATTGAAAGGACCGTTCATTGAAAGGCAGGGACACCCCGAAGCCCAAGGTTGTTTGTGGTCCTCGACCAAGGGCTGTCGAATCTGAAACGAGATGACTTTCAGGTCACTTGTTGCTCAAGCCATAGATGAAGAAATCCGTAGCAGAGCCATAGAGCCATAAAACAAAATAGCAGCCTGATATCTATATAATCTGATATCTGTAGTAGAGCTGTAGTGTCACAAAACAAAATGGCAGCCCCCAGGTATAATAGCTGCCCCCACATAAGAAAACCAAAATGGCTACTCTCAAGAGCCCAAATGAGATGTTGCTTCCTCGGCTGCCAGCACACAAATGATACTTATACTGCTTCCCAGGCCCAAAGATTGCAAGATGGCTACCATCAAAGCCTTTCAGCCA
>JAAUXT010030387.1_pt1 | contig 32688 bp, 29 predicted proteins | sample 7278171 | NCBI WGS metagenome assembly JAAUXT01 (sample SAMN14350112, study PRJNA611818) | marine sediment metagenome | isolation source: surface marine sediment (1.8m) | place: French Polynesia: Moorea | collected 2018-08
CATTGGCGTGTGACCATATTCATGCTGTCGCACTTGTCTCAAGCTGGTTCTTGTGAAAGAGCAGTGTGCACAAGAGAACATCTGCGATTTGTGATGCATACGGAAGTGTTCCGTGAGGTCCTGCCTTCTCTTGTATGATGCATCACACCTGCGACAACTGAACTGCGGTTTGCTTTTGTGGATGACAGCATGCCGTTCCAAAGCAAATCGGTGCAGGAATACTGCGCCACATTCTTTACATGTACGCGACTTGCTGTTGTGCACACGCTCATGCTTCTTACATGCACCTTCACTATGAAACATAGCCTGACAAAAAGCAATACGACACGTGAACATGCCATGATCAAGTCGGCAATGCAACTTCACTGAAGCGTGGCTGTCATGTTTCTCACCACATGTGACACACATGAATTTCTTGAGGAACTTCTTCATGGTTTCTCTTGTCAGAAATTTGGCGTACCTGGACAACAACACAGTCAATTGAGGTCCTCTGAAATATGCCTGTGGCTGACCTACACTGCATGGTACATTCTCAACACGTTTGCTTGTGAAAACTTTGTTGGGCCACCATACACTCCGAGGTGTATTTTCAGGCGTGTAAGCCTTGAAAACTCTTCCAGGACACAATGCACTTTGTGGCAAATTTCGATCCAGCATCACACGCAGCTGAGGCCCCCTGAATTTTGTACCAGGCACACGGACTGACAGAGGCAAGTTGTCTTCCTCGTAGCGCCTCACCCTCACAAAAACAGTTCCTTCCAACTTTGCATCCACAACACGGATGTTCTGCTCAGCATGCAACAAAAGATCCTCACAGTACTCCGGTACAGAGAAATCAATTGTGGCTTCATCAACAACGTCGTGAGGTACAAGACCATTCAAAGGCAATTCATCATCTCTCTGCAGGATTACATACTTATGCAGTCCGACACACGCCAGTTCAATCGAAACCAAGTCGTGTGGCGCGTGAGCGGTAAGAAAGTCGCATTCCTCCTTTTAATTGTCTGTCTATCTTCAATGCAAAGAGATGGGGCGCATGGACAAAACAGGAGTGTGTGGCATATGGACAAAAAAATGTAATCCTGCATTGCCTTTCGCTCTCAGCAGACCGTTGTCCTTCTTCATTTCGCAGGCCAACGCCAAATCACGACAGCATGCCTGCAACCACAAGGAAACATGAATGCTGTGACATTGCCTCTTATTAGTGGAGGAAACCTGCATGGAAGCATTATGTACTGGCACTGTCAAACGGTAGAGCGTGCAAGTACATAAACTGATGACACCTGCATCTGTATTCCTGCATGCAAAATGCAGAACGAGAAGGCAGGCAAGTTCCAAATATGTCCCTAAATATGCTCGACGCCACCGACTTTTACTGGCACACATCGGTTGAACCTGCCTAGTCATGCAAATATTTTAAAAACTGATCCGAAAATTGCACAGACACACCAGAGACAGCGTGTTGTCACAGCCGACACTATTTCAGCATATGAGCAACTACTGACTGTTGGCTGGGCTGGCCTGTTTGTTCCACATTTGCTTGCACCTTGCATTCTTTGGCCACATCCACGTGATTGACGTTGCCCTTGATTTATGGCCTTCACGATGGCTGTCAGTGACAGACATCATTGCAAACACAAAAGCCCGTGCCTCCCCAAAAAGCAGAAGCGCGGAGGTGGTGTGCTTTGTTCTCCTGTCCTGGCCGATCCCACACTCTATGTAGACATTCGTAGTGGGCTGAGATTCCACAGTCTGCATGGAGATTCATAGTGGGCGGTAGGAAGGAGTTTCTTTTTATTTCTGTTTTTTTGCACTGATGATGGTCAAACAGCAAGGACACTTACTCCACGGCATACGCTCACACGGAATCCTGTAATCCTTCGGCTGCACAGCCCCCCCCCCTGTTCATCAAAGCAACCAATCCACTGACCTCTTCTGCAAAGGACCAATGTGTGGTGCAGCGTCTCCGGGTAGATGAACTGTATTCTGCACGACAACCAACACGAACACGAACACACCTGAAATGTATGAACATGGGAAGTGAAATGAACACAAGCTGCGTCTGCAGCGTCTAGATCTAACTCAAAACCGCCATGTTTGTCATGTTTTCTCAACCAAAACAAGTCCCATTTTGCCAATATTCCTGCACACAATGACACAAAATTTGGCCTGCATGTGCTCTGACATATCCTTTACAAAACTGCAGTATATATTTATCCAGATAACAAGCCGTGCCATGATACTCACTGAAATTCGATGAAGTTGACAAAAGAACCGCCGCCCTGATCGGCGTCGTCCGCTGCACAAAAAATATTATCCAAAAGCAGCTGAAATGAAGCTGGATACTAGTTGCAATGGCTCCAATGTTCCCGCACTACGTGTCACAACTGAACCTCAATTGCAGGATTATGTGTGATGTGTGATGTGTGGTCAAAACCCGGCCCGTCGGACGTCGCACGTGGCGCGGGGGCGTGGCACGTGTTGCAACTAAAGGTCCCTACTGCAATCAGTTGGAGATTCCTCAGCGTGAAGCATTTCCAATGCCACATCTGTCTCACTAGTGTTGAGGATAGGGCCTCATTGGAACCCAGTCATTGTACGGATCAACGTTGGGGTGGTCTCGCAGACTGCGCAGTGTTGGAGGCTGCACGTCGCCTCCCTGGACCTGTGCGTCGGGGCTATGCATGGTGTTGTACGTGGAAGTCCCCATTCTTGACCAACCACCTGCAAGAAGGCGCTGGCGTAAAATATATTTTGTGTGCCAGATAAGAGACTCACTGAAGCACAAGAGAACAGTCTGACAAAGTTGTGCTTGCCTTGAAGGTTGGAATAGGTTCCCACTTGGCGATCCAGAGTTGCACCGGGCGTGTTGAATTGAGCGTTCGACCACAAACCCTGAGGAAAACCAAGTTCATAAACGTTGAGAAAAATGAAACTGGGGACATTCATGCTTGTGTTTTGAAGCAACGATCGTTGAAAATTCGACTTTGGTTCAAGCTGTGAGTCTATACCAACCTGTTTGTTGCTGTAGAAGTCCTCTCTGACGTTGGTGAATTCTCCCTTTGTGTTTGTCGGGATGTTTGACAAGTTGAACTTAGTGGACATCTGGCTTACAGGTTGAAACGAGGCCTGTGAGTTGCAGAGTGGTTTTGCGGAGCAGCTGTGTGTGTGCCACCCTTGTCCGTGTATACGATGTGCCACATCGTACATTCCTCTCGTGTTGGTCAGCTCCATTTCAAGAGATCTTGTTCTTGGAAATTTTTGACCAATTTAGATCTGAAACCAAATAGATTCTACGTGAATTCTTGGTCAACTGGCCAAGAAGACAATTCGACTGAAAGTTTGAAGTCTTGTAACGAGCTTGGTGTTTTCCCCGGGTGCAGTCTATATCTTGTTCAGAAAGTTCAATGACCAGTTGAACAAAATCCGCACGCGTGACCTGCAACTGTTGCCAAGGTATACACACGTCGTTGGATACGCGACGTTCGCTTCGCCATCACAAATAAATACGCATTGTGTCAAGTTGACACTGTTTCTTGAATATAAACATGTAAAAATAACAACAATAACGTGACAAAATTTTGAAAAGAAATCTGGTGTCAGAACATCTCCGATATTCTTTTTCCACTTTTTCCCCAGCAATAAAGTGAAACACAGCTGACAGGTGCACAAAACTTCACACGCGCTGCGCATTTCACACGCTCGAATATCCGATATCATACGCACAGGCCGTGAATGTGTTTGGAAACCTGAAATGTGGGAACAACGGAAACTTTTTCGCAAAAAAGAATGGCAATTTGTCTGACCAGGCTGACTCTTGCGGCCGCAGTCTGTCTGAACTGCAGTTTGATTGTCGCAGCCCAAGATTGCGAGATTTACATTTCTGGGTGAGTCAAAAGTTTTTGGAGAAAATGTTTGTTTGTTTCAATAAATTTATTTGAACTCGATCGTCACAGCTATAATTCTCGAGCACACATATCTCGCTCATTCACACCTTAATTATAGTAATAACAAGCTGCCAATTAGTTACAGGATATAATTTCCAGCAATGAGGACTGTGCATTATTACAATAGAACTGAAATGTCAGTTCTAAGAATTTCTATTTTTGAATGATGTTGACACTTTTGCATTCTTGTGTAGCAAAAATGCTTGTGTCCAGTTTCAAAACGCAATTCAAACAAAATTTTTTGTGCTCAAGCTTTGTTTTTCACCGACTTCAAGTGGCGATCCAAACGCGAACACAACTCTGAGAAGGAGCACCTCGACGTGCGAAACGGGCGTGAACGTGGTCAGATGGGACTACACGTACAACTACCTGGACGCCACGCTGTGGTTTGAGGATGCAACCCAAGACTTTCGTCTTTGTCTCATCTATTCGTAAGTCAGTCGGTGGTCACCCACACAATTGAAACGAATGCTCTGCACTGGCAAGTGAACAAGTCGGGGGCGTGAGAAGTGCCAGGATCATACTCAGCAAGGCTTCTGGCCGAATTTCCGAACTCCGGTACTTTTTTTTTTCTCTCCCGATGGCACTCTCATCGTCCAGCTTCTCTCATGCACGATCACAATGTGGGCGTCATTCGTTTACACATTTGGTTTTTCCAACAGAATCAAGCACAACCCTGGTACGGTAAAACATGTGCATTTCGTGAACGAGAACGGCGACTGGGAAGAGATGTTCTTTCCCCAGTTTGGCGGTTTGTACATTTTCACCTCCCCAGCTGTCGACAGTACATGTCAAAAGAGAGCAAACAACTCGCACATTGAAACAGTTCAAATTTTTTTCACAGAAACACCAACTGATCAACATTGTCGCAATTCCTTTGGGCAACGAATGAACCTCTTCATCGACTTTGATTTCATTCCTTTTTTTGTTGGATACATACCGTACTCAGTTGGGTCTCTGTAAATCTTACTTGAAATCAATAAACCTGCATTGTAAGATTTGCAAAAAGGAACGCCAAACATGCTGCATTTCTACAGCCCGACAAGACAAACGTTTCAACAAGACACGTGCCATTTCAAAAGGTAAACGATCTGGGACGGTGTCCGACAGTAGAGGCTGATCTTGTTTGCTTAGATTGCGATTCAAACTCTACCACAACTGCCGAGTCTCCCATCGTCCGTTTCGTCAGTGACTGAAGGTCACAGTCTGAAGGCAACTCGAAAGTCTCGACAAAATCCATCGCAATGTCTTCGCCGGAGCATCTTCTCGGGGATTTTGGCACCTCTGAATTTTCCGAGGCGTTGGAAACTACCAAATAGTGCTTGGTAACTGTTTTTATTTTCACTTCTGAAGGGCTGATCCCCTTTGGAATTGCAATGGTAATTCTCGTGCACCCATCATCTCTTACTGTCAACAGTCCTCCCTTGTTCACGGCCCACTTTCTGTCGCGTCGATAAGCGTACTTTCCAGTGACCACAACTTTACCGTCCTTCAGGGTTGGGGTCAGCGACAGGACGTCAACGTTTGTTGGCACTTGAATGATTTTGTGGAATCCATTTGTTCCTTCGAGGGATCCAAACGTTTTTTCACCAATGACGCGTATCCTGTTTCGCCCGACGATCACTTTGATATCTTCAGGAGCAAAATCACCAACGTCCACTTCTGTTCTGTAATCCACATCGTCGTCCTCTTGCAGCGAGCTGCTCGTGCTGCTTGCACTATTTACCCTCGAACCATCTTCAGATATGTCATCCAATAAAAAGGTGCTTTTGAGAGGCTGAGGGCCCGGCATGTCAAATGCGTTCACCTGGATTCACAGTCTTCACAAGATGGCAGTGCAAACTGTTCAAAACTGTGTGAAATCCCAAACAAGTTGACCGATTTCTTAGTGTCACCAGCACTTTTGTGATCAGCAGTAGATCTCCCGTCACCTGTATGAAAGCAATGAACCGTTCACAGTAATTTTTTTCAGGCAAATCCAAAAGAACATCAAGTTGTTACTCATCAAAGATTGAAATAGTTCTTCGTCTTGTCACGCAAAATCATTTCTTTCAGCATTTTTGGTTCGATTTGCATGAGTCTTTCTCCTTCGGTTCTTGGGATGGCAGCCAATGTTGCTTGATGAACAATCATAAAAATCGATCAGCCTGTTCAATTTTTCAAGAGCTCAGCTGCAAAACAAGTCTTTACGATGGTGTTGTTTACAAAAACGTATCACTCGAACAAGTAATGTTTGAGTCAGTGAAAATGGACTCAGACCAACAAAATTGTCTGCGAAAAAAACTGACATGCGTCTGAAACTGACCTCCAAAGAATTTTGAATTTCGTGCTTCACTTTTTTTTCTTTTGCGTGACCTCAGCACCAAGGTGAAGTCTGCGAAGTCCTGCCTCAAGTTGAGCACTGTTTTAGTTTATTACTCCTTGAGTCTGACAAAAAGACAAAGCAACACCGATGGTGTCCTTTTGTTGAAAATTGCAGGGTTGCTCGACCGAACGTTGTCAAAGTGAATCAAACGATCTGGGGTGTGCAACGTAGCCTCAGTAGGTACACAACATGTCAGCTGCTCTAAACCCACTCGCACTGAACTCAATCGACCTGAGTAAAACCACAACTCCATCCGTGCCTGTCGTCGTACGTACCGTGGATGTAAGTATCAGGTGAGCAGATGCGACTCGGGATTTTCGTTGTCGACATCCTTCCAGATTGGCAGAAGCAAAGGCAACTCTTTGGTCAACCTGTCAATAATCGGCCACAACTGTGCTTCCAGAAACTCAGCACCCTCTCGCGAGAGATGCAAGCCGTCATCAAGAAATCTCTCCCAGTCCTGCCAGAAGAAATTTCAGGCTTGTTCGATATTCCTCACAAAACAAAGAACCTAGCTGAACGAACGACAGCACTGCTATTTCACTGCACACCTGATTTTGAGACATCTTGGTGAAGAGGTCGACGTAAGGCACTCCTGAACTCACCGCTGCTTCCACCATTTTGGCCGCATAATCTCCAGCCAACTTGTTCGACTTACTGTGTGGTATTGCTGCAACGCGAACACCATTTGACAAATTCAAAAACAAAATATGCACGTCGGAGCCAAAAAAAAAACAATTGTAACGTGACTGGCGAGACTTTGCGTTTTGGCACAACCAAAATCAGAAAAAAATTACGTTTACACTCAGTTCTGCAGAACGTGACAGGTGCACTCACGTGGATTCCAACTGTCAGTCAGCTTGAACCACTTCTCTTCGGCACACGGTGGCGGACCAATCAAAATAATCTTCTGCCTCGAAACGCCGATGGACTGCAACGCAAGAAGGAGATTTATGAAACGGATTTCCGCATTTATAGAAATGCCAGCCTTCGCCATTGTGACACTCTAAACTATTCTTTTTTTTCAATTCGGTACCTACAAGTAAATACGAAACCATATCCAGAAGATTCTGTTCATATTCGCCCAAAGGCACTCGCTGTTTGCTGTTCAGTTCGTTGTTGGAATCATTTGCCCCAAGAAAGATCACGATGGCAGCTATTTCTGAAGCCATCTCCTTCGTCACAAGTCGAGGCAAAATGAGTTTGTTCCATCTGGAGTTGTAGCCCGAAAATCCTCTGTTTATAACGTCGCATTTTCTGTGAAAAAATGAAAACGGTTTTCATGTCAAGATGTGGATTCGAGTCATCTTGATCACGCGTGCTGTAGTTGAGGAATGGAAAGAAAGAAACTGAAACCTCTGTAGCTTGCTGGCAAGGATGGTCCCCCAACCGGCATTTTCGTTGAAACAATACTGCAAGAAGCAAGTTGATAATTTCAAGAATCCGTGCAAGGTGTATGTACCCTGTGGAATCTACAAGGCAGTGGCCTGAGCCACCGATCGAAACACCGACGTTGGTCGCGAGGAGGCATCCACCACAGTCAGGAGGAGAACTACGGTCAGCATGCACACCGTGGTCACACACATGCTGGTACCAAATGGTAAAAGGTGAATTGACAGTTCACACACTTTTGATCTGCAAAGAAGGCTGACAAACTGTAGCTCCACCAATCAGGGGAAACATTTTTGGCGGGGGGGGGGCAGCACGGAGGGTGGGGGATGGGGGCAGGGGACATGTTGGACGCACGATTTACAATTCAGAAACCATTGTTCAGAGCTCAACTCTGAGGGATCACCAACAAGAACGCACGAAGTACGTAGACTCCAGAAGGATTTCGCATCTCTCACAGTGAGGCCTTCAGAAATTTGTCGTGCCACCGTGCACAACGAGATCGCGAATCGTCAAGTCAGTGATTCCTGAACAGACACATTCGAACACACCTGAGTCAATGAATCTCCAAAAAGAATTATTTTTGGAAAGCAGATTGCCTGCTGCATGTTTCTTTTACTTTCGCCCTTCTGTCCTCTGGCAAAAGTAAAACCGGAAACTGTTCCACTTGACGACCCAAAATTCATTTTAACCACTCATGCCATCACAAACCTCGATACGTGCCCTAGATCTATATAAATTTTAAAAGAGCTTTCAGTGGTTGCCACAACTAACAACAATTCACAATTGGTCAGCCGCGTCTCCTGCAGTGCACCCATCCACCTGCAAATGGTGGCATCGACAGATTGCTTTGCTCTAGTTTTCATTTCAAAGCAGCAGAACGGATCAAATGGCAAGATTATTTCCGAAGAACCTGCAAGATCGCGTGCTGCTGTCGGTGTTCGTTCTGGGTGGACATCTTGCTCTGTGGTGCGTTTCACTCTTTTGCTTCACACCAAAAACGCGAAGCATTCGTGCTACAGAGTTTCATAAATGTATTAGCTGTCTCCAACGGGGCAACAAAACCCAGCGATTTTCCGCTCAAAGTGGAGACATCAACTCTTTTTGCAGGTATGAAACATGCATGGTTCGACCATACTACGAGAGCGTGGGCAGATCCAGTTCGGTGTCGTTCTGGTTCAACGTAGTCTTCTCTGTGTTCATGTACATCAATGGTCTCACCAATCTCTACAAAATGAGAATGACTTCGTTGACTGGAAACGAGGCCGAATTGGAGGAAGCTCGACGATCGTCATCGAATCTGGACTCGTGGATATTTTGCGCCAAATGTCAGGATCAGTTTCCCCCGCGTTCTCACCACTGCCCGCTGTGTGACGAGTGTGTGCTGAGGAGAGATCATCATTGCTGGTTTGCTGGCTGCTGTGTGGGGATCGCCAATCACAGGTGCGACACAGACACGCCTCGTCTGTATACGATCCGTCCACAATTTGCATAAATTTTGCCTTCAGCATCCATGCAGCAACTGACAGCTTCGCACAAAGTTAGAGATATTTTATCATTCAGATCCAAGGAGCAACTGACAGCAAGTATTTTCTTTCTAAGGATCGGTTCCTCATTGAATTCTGATGATGGTTTTTTTGCTGGGACTGGCGGAGTGGGAAGGACAGAGTTTGCACCGGAAATTGTGCACTGGGGTCTTTCCAAGTTCCTCATTGGTGAGGGGGTCTCTGCGGAAAAGTTTCGCAGTCAACGCGTATGAAAACATAATCCGCACCAAGCCACAGTTTCTCTTTTGTTTCAGATATTACTTGGTCATTATCTCGTACGTGTTCGCCGTCGCTGTGTACACGAACTCTTACAACTTCGAGTACGTGGGCGTGGTGATGGGAGGACACACCGTCGGCTCCTGGCTCTGCATATGTGCACCTCACGTTGCTGTGGCCCTTGGTCTCTTCGAGTCTTTCCATCAGTTCTTCGTTGCCGTCATCACGTTCGTCGCCTATTTCTTCATGCTAATGGTCGGCGCTTTGATCAGGGAACAGTTGGTGTGTATTTATCGAGGACAAACACAATACGAAAAGAAAAAAGGTGTCACCAAGTACAACCAGGGGTGGAGGAAGAATCTCAGGGAACTGCTGGGAGATCGCTGGGTTCTTGTCTTTTTTTGGCCGTGGACAAAATCTGCTCCAGGAAGCGGAATTGAGCACGTCAAGGTCGAGTGAATTCTGATGTGTCGACAAGTGATTTTAAATCGTTATTTGCCTGAACTACCATTTGCAAATAAAAGAACACGAGTTGCTCCATCTGATGTTTATTTTATGTTTCAAACAAATCGTAACAAAGCGACTGTTTTGACACCATTGTGAAGAGAATATGGCAGAAACGCAGCCCCAAAAATGAGACAATGTCTGCAAGACGTTCTTGTGCAGAAGCAAAACAAAGATAGTTCGGAAAACAGCATTCAGGATAATGTGTTCCATGGCACTGCAAAAAGAGTGAAGAGAAATATGGCCACACGCGCGCACCCAAACAAGAATCTGTGCCACAACATGAAATATGTGATTTTAGTGTGTCATGATTTCGACGTTGTGACAAAAGCATTTGTGCACCCTAATTCGTACAGGTTCAGTTACCCAACAGCCTCTGTCCGCCTTTCCCAACACATTCCGCACGGCACACACGCATTCAAACACGTTGGGAACAAACACTATTGTGTTTCTAAACTACCACCCGTATCACAAACATTTTTGTCCGGGACTTGAAACATCGCACGAAGCACAGCTTACATTGACAAGCACAACCCACAAACACTTACCGACGTTCCTAATGCTTCCGGTGTCAAAAGACCAAAATCAAATGGAATGTTTACCAAATTCTGAGATTTAGGTCATTCCGTTACACTTCTCTTTTTACAGAGTATCTGTGGACACGAACAAGGTTGTACACTTCTTCCATTCTCAACGCAATCACACTCAACTGACGGCACAAACACTGCCTCCACGTGAAGTGCTGATCATGATAAACATCAAAATGACATGACAAGAACAAAGCTGCCACACACACAGCTGTCTTCGTTTGATGATGCCATTCGAAGTTATTCTGAAGATTTTGTTGTAAAAGGCAACTGCAAAATTTGCACGAAATTGATCTCTGCATTGTACCACAAGTTGGTGACAAATTCAAAACCCTGAAAATTCTGAAGGATAAAGAAACACAGGAATCTACCTCAAATATTTTGAGCAAAATCAGATAAATTCATAAATATGGTGTATATATCGCAGTGCACAGCTCTGAACTAAGGTGCACACTTAGTGCGTCAGAGGAACAACTGACCGTGTCACCCATGTGACCAAGTGTGTCACTGCACTTCTATCATGACAAATCTGCCCAAGTTCTGAACAACTTATCACAGAACAAAACTACCAGCTGTTTCTCTGTTCACCTCGAGTGAATAGCTTTTGATGCTTTTGTTGACAGTGTGAATCATTTCGAGAAATTTTCTGTCCTAAGCGTACATTCTGTTTATGTCCGTTTGATACTGGGTTTGGATGTTCTTGCGCTTCAACTTGAAAGCGTCCGTTACGAGGCCCGAGTCTGGCGTCCACATTTCTGTCACCAAGGTGATTTTCTGGGGGATCTCAAACCTTTCTAGTTTCCCTGCAAACAAGAACACAAAGAGTGTGAAGGCCCCAGAGTTCTCACTGCCAATCAATTTGAACACTCGCCTTGAACTGTCATCAGCTGTTTCTTCAGCCCAGCTTGGAATCCAAATTGCGAGAAATTCCAAGTCTTACCCTTCATCCCTTGCTGCTGTATTGCTTTTAAAATGTCCTTCTTCACCTCTTCGTTCTGACACACTTCATTCATGTCGGCGATGTCCAAACCGTATTTCTTGGCCACAACCTGTTTCAAGAAACTGCGTTAGCAAACTTCACAAACCACAAAGTTTGTGTTCGGAGCTATTTTCAAAGCATGTGCAAGAATTCCAGTTGTGATCCTGTGCTGTTTGAGTGTCTGACCATCAAGAGCACTGGAAGAATTACCTCGAGCTGTTTTGGGTTGGGTACGACGAGACAAACTGTGAACATCTTGCTGCTGTCTGCGTACACGCAGATGTTGTCCACCAGCGCCGACATCTTGAGGACAGTCTCCACTTTCCCGAGAGAAACATACTCTCCAGCCTGCAACTTGACCAAATCCTTCTTTCGATCTGCAAAGGAGAACACACCACATGGGAGTAAACATCTCGATCTCAACAAAAGCCTGTCATTTCCCGCACCACTGCTGTCGTGTGTTCTCCCTTGCTGGATTTGGTCTGAAAAACTGAGCGAATCTAGCAAGGGCTGCATCTATCACAGGACAAGGCTGTGAAGGAGATGAGAACTGTGTTACGTATCTACCAGACTCGTCGTGTACGCTTGGTTCGTCTTACCAATGATTCTCAACGTTCCGTCTTCGTAGAATTCTCCGATATCACCGGTGCAGAAGTAACGGAGACCGTCCACTGTCATGAAGTCCTCGGCAGTTTTCTCCGGCTTCTTGTAGTAGCCCATCGTCACATTGGCTCCACCGATCAACACTTCTCCGCGTGGGTGCGGCTTGTCCTTCGAGGTGTAACCACCTGGAAACGAAAGATTGGGTGGATTTGGTCTCAGAGATGCGTGCGTCTGAATGCACCAACTGATGGACGTGTGTAAACAAAAGGAAATTTCTGAAAATCCTTGAGTAGTTTTCTTCGCAGTGCAATTTCAGCAGAGGCAGTCTGGACACAAACCTTCCTGCCAATCTCGCAGCTTGATTTCGTTGCACTGCAACGGGGCCCCGACTCGTCCGGTGCTGATGTCAGTCGCTGAAAATCACAACAAATGTTGAAAGTCCACGTGATTCCTGTGCAGATCAAAACTGTGTCGAGACCCATATCACTTCGAATTTCAAAACAACAGCGTGAGTCAGAGTGAAAAAATAAATGCAGTTCTGAGCAGTCCCCAGTCTGCAGACCTCCCCTTGGCATACCTTCGTGCACAGTACCAGCTCCACATGTCTCCGTCAGTCCGTATCCCTGACCAACGGGGCAGCAGAAACAGATGTTCATGAACCGCTGCGTGTCGGCGGACAACGGTGCTCCGCCCGACAACATCAGTCGAACCCGACCTCCCAACAGAATCCTCGTCTTCTTGAAGAGAGTCCTGAAAGTCGAGAGGTAAAACCTGATGTCGAGTGCCAACACAGAACTTTGCGGGTTGACGCACAAACAGGCAAACACACAGTTGAAGGGCTCGGGCGACGTGTGATTCAGAACACTTCGAATTGAGTGAAACGACAGGATGGCACGCCACTTCGGCCCCGCAAGTGTCGCGTGTTCTTGACGCCTCCTTCGCGTGACATGTCGCTGGACATACGCAGATACAGCACGGTGAGAAATGATGTGCTCTGAACAGAACAAAGCTCAACCTGTCAAGCAGAGGTGTACTGTATCCATTTTCCAAAGCCTTCAGTTTGTACTCGTATGCAAAGTTGAAGATGGCCTTTGTGAGCGGTCCACCTCCGTTGATCTTCTCCCACACCGCTTTGTACAGACGGTCCATGATAACCTGCACGAAAATTTACAATGAAGATTCGGTTGGATTTTTGTGGTTACACGGGGTCTGATCAAAGGTTATGGCAGAAGAGTGTCTCACCGGCACAGCAGCCATCAGTGTTGGTCTCAGCACAGACGCATCACCCTTGCAGCCCTTCTTGATTTTAGTCGACTGCAACAAAACGTAAAATCATCAATTTCAAAATGCCATCAGTTTCGAAACGAAATCTGAATGAATTTCTGGACAACTGCGACAATACTTTTTTGGCCAATGGTGAAATCACGTTTGCCTCGGTAGTACCTGGTCTGACAGGGTCAAAGGAGAAGAATATCCGATTCTACATCCATTTGCTACGCATGCATTCTCAGCGCCGAGTTCGAGCACGTGTGCAAGGGGGAGGTAACCAATGTACGTATCTTCTGTGCTACATGCAACAAGCAAATCAGGTTGAAAAGTTTCAAGCACACGAATACATGACACAACATTCCACAACATTGTTTCTTCTGCAACACAAACAAAGATGGAAAACGCCACAAATCTGCTGAGATGAAAACTTAAGTCTGACAGCCAGCAAGATTATTTTTTCTTGTCAAAACCGACGATAACTGCAGGATTGCTCATCCGGCAAACTGAAAACTGCACATCCAAACCAACACCGGTAAATTGAATGAACTAAACTTCTCCAAAGATCTGCAAAAACAAAGCCCTTTTTTTTGCCCGAAACACAAATCCTTCTTGGCCAACTTTTTGTTGTCCAAAAGCACTTCCTCGGTGACACAACAAAAACCTTTCCAATTACAAGAAAGCACATTTCCACGACAATGAAAAACCTTTTTCCACTGCTACGATGAACACTACGTTTCGACAAGCATTAGTCGCGCATGCAGGATTGCCACCAGGTTAGACGCAAACAATACCTGGTCTGACAGGGTCTGTGGTGAAGAGTAGCCTATCGATGTCCCATGTACAACACATGAAACTTCACAGGCCAACTCTAGCACATGGGCCAATGGTAAATAGCCTATGTAGATGTCCCCTCGGCTGAAAGTTGTTCACAATGGGCACTCGTCATTTAGGAGTCAAACCTGACGCTTTCAATTGGAATTATTTTCAACTGCGCTGCGTTTCTGCATGAAACCATGTAGATGTACTCACCCAAGGTCCGGTACTCGCTGACACTGTCCAGAAATTCCGGACATCAGGTTCTCGTGGGTGATGAGCACACCTGCGATTGATATGAAAAAAATTAGCAGGTTTGACATGTCCGCTTTTGGTTCTTTGGCCACTGTAGACAGTTGACCACGAAATTCGAAAAGAAGGACTCTCACCCTTGGGGAGGCCTGTGGAGCCACTGGTGTACATGACAACTGCGAGATCCTCCTTCTGGGGCTTCGTGGCTGCCTTGCCCACTGATGGCGAAAAATAGGGGGAAATTCCGGCTTCATTCAATTGGCTTCTGTTGCATCTCTCACCATCATGCCTGTTGTTTTTCGATCAATTCAAGTTCAAGGGACATACTGTTTTCAGGCTGCCGACCCACATCCATGACTTTCCCGAAGGACAGGACCTTGACATTACTGGAAAACTCTTCCAGCTTCGGACGCTTCGGACCTTCCATGTAGACCAGGTGGGTGACGCCTGGAAGCTTGGACAGAATATTCTGAAGACAAACGAACAAATGAAACCATCAGCTCAGAGCCAAAGGAATGCAGTGAACTGCTTCAACCAAATGTTTCACGACAGCATTTACCTTGAATTTCGGAAGCAACTCAGCGCTGGTCATGACGAAGCTGACTTCCGATTCGTTGATGCCATGAATGACGGCTTCTTCTCCGAGGGTAGCGTACAACGTCACCACTAAAGCGATGAATGGAATAAATGACGGACGCGGCAGTCACAAAGCACCACCCCCAGGCCTGAATGTTGGCCAAATGTCACATCAACTTCAATTTGACGTCGTCTTGGTTCCAAAACAAACCAGGAAAGTTGTATTTGAAGCACGCCTGTGCAGCTATCATCCAGTCCGCTTTCGTTTCTGCGAATATGCAGATGTTCTTCCTGGGCTGCTGCCCCAGCGCCTGCAATCCACTGCCAAGGGACACTGCTTTCTCGTTGACTTCGTCGTACGTCAACCACTCGTAGTGGTTAGCCAGGATGGCCTGCAACCACACAAATGGACTTCAGCTGGCAACTAACTTTTATCAATATCGGAGGTGTTGGGCGTGTCTGGCACACGGATCAAAGCCTTGAGGCCCAAGAACAAACGTCCTGCGTTGTGTTGAATCTGGTTCTTCATTTTTCTGTCTGGACTCTCAAATCAGACAAAATGGGAGGGGGGGGGGGGTCTCCTCGGACACCCAAAACCAGTCACTGTCCACAGACCGCAAAAGGTTTCGTGTGAAATACGCGCTGATGCCTTGGAACTTCACGTCAACTGTGTGACTATGCGAGTTGTTTTTTTTGGCCAACTGGAATGTTCAAAAATGTCGAAATCCTACCTTCTTAAAGACTTTGCCATTCGGCTGAAGTTCGTCTTCCTCACTGAGTTGTTCGCGAGTCCCAAGACAGTCCAGGGGTCCGTACAATCTGACGGCCCTGAGAAACAGAGTTCAATGTTTGTCAGTCATTGAGCGACAGCTCCGGTTGAAAATGACAAAAGAGTGAATCTCATAACGTGGATGATCATTCTGCACGTCACACACAAGCTGCCCCTGAACTGGAGAAACAGCCGAAAGGCCTGACAAAACAGCTGTACCTGTTGAAGAGATCATCAAGTGTTGTGCATTCTGGGAACAACGAGGTTGTCAACTCTGAGTTGTCCACAGTCCTGTACGGGCCACCGGGCTCGTCCGAGACCGGCTTGGCCTGCATGACAACACCAAAATCAGCAAGAAAATGACGGACTGTGTCAGGCTGACAAACACACGCGTTTGCTCAAGTTCGCTGAAGTGAAAATAACAAATGAAAGCACCAAGCGTGGGGCAAGCATGGGGTGATGTTCAGACTTGGCCGTCAAAACACGTGTGTCCAAAAACGTGTGTCGTCTGAATAATTCATCACGTGTTTGGATAAACTCAATCAAATTTATCGATTCAGGACGTCATTGCAGAAACATCGCACTGTTGCGTGTTTCTCCGTACTGCTAAGATTCGGCTTCATGCCATCGCAAAGAATGGTTCGTGCGGTGCAAAATATCGTTGGCACATGTTCGAGTAATTTTTCGTACAATCTTCAGCTCGCCTCGAAAGCGCTCACACTATTTGTGTAACTCTGTTGTTGAACTTCAGTCCGTTAGTTTTGCAGATAAAGAGGACGGCACTTGACATGACATGGCGCAGGGATCAAAGGATAATCACAACAAGTTTCAGCAGCAGTGGACTCTGAACAAGCACAATCAATCTGGCCCTTTTTTCGTGCGAATCACACCACACGAATGACGTCTTGAACTTTCTCCCGACAAGTGGATGTCTGAGAACGATACTGACCTTGAGACGGTTGCTCTTGTTCAGGCGCTCCGCCGGGTTCTCCCAGAGGTACCAAGGAATGAACACGACAAAGTCATAAACGGTGGTGATTCCTTTCAGCACAGTAATGAACACGTTTATCCAGTCACCCATCGTGAAGGCCTGAAATCAACAGAACCTGTCAACAATAGAACTAGACGAGAAATCCGTTGCGGAATCGTGCCTCGTTTCCACCATCGAACAGCGAACTCGTATTCAGGCAGATCTCTTGTAAATTCCAGGCAGACTTTGATGAATGAACACAATCCCAATGGATTCACAAAGAGTGCGTGGAAACTGATCGACCGTGATTCCCACGAGACAATGTAACAAGAATAGCACGGTCCAGATGAAGGTGTCCAGGAGGGTTGTCCATGTTCAAAGAGATATGAGGTGAACACTGTCTGACCTTCGAAATAGCTGAAGTAAAGTATCCTTCTGATCCGTTACAATACCTACGTAGATACTTGCAGCACAGCCAATGAGCTCACGGAAATTTAGTACACGTGTACTTGCGGAAAAAATAGACCAAAGATTTACGTAGCATTCACGCCGCACATGATTATGAGACGATCACCCCACAATGTTTCACGCTGTTCTGTGACGCACTCAGAGTCCAGAACATTTCATCATTGAGAAATAGATTCAATTCAACTGCACGCACCTGTTAAAATGTGGATACTCCACAAAGTTGGCAGTTGTTCAGCACGAAACAGCTTTATTCATCAAAGGAGATCAAAACATGTCGGTCACAACATTGGGCGAATTGCATCTAGGACATTGGATAGTGAGTCCGCAGAAACAATGTAGGGCCACTATTTACAAACCAAGCATCGGTTTTGGGAAATAAATGTTTACAGCACAAGCACAATTCTTGTTTTCGTCTTGTGTTTGACAAAAAATTTAAAGAAAAAGATCTGAAGTCATAAATTCGCGGATGAATATATTTATACTGCCCTTGCTGGCAAGCCGCCGCGCTAAGATTGAAAGTCTGGTGACAAATGATGTTGATTGGCTGACGATAGTTCACAGCTTGAGATCATCATTGATATTTTAATTGCGTCGGACAAACAAAAATATGTTTTCAAAATAGTGCTCACAAAAGATTTGGAATTTCTTCTGATCATCTGATCAACTAACAACTTTGCTCCTTTCGTGCTTGCGGTCTGGTCCAAGATGTCAGCGCCCATTGATGCACGTGAAAATGACAGTTCAATTCAATCCAGTTTTCAACAAACCTTGGAAGATGAAGCTGACGAGTGGTTGTTTTCGTCAATTAATGAGTTCGTACATTTATATTTCTGTTGGTAGTTCCCTGCTTCAGTTGTTCGGGCGTGTTCCCACCAAAACAAAACCAAGGAAATTGCGATGGTGCCTGCACAGGTGCCTGAAAATGCAGCAAAAGAACCATTCTTTAATTTCACGTTGCCCGTTTTGTCTTCTGTTGCTGTGGCGATCAGCCTGATCACCAGTTGGGGAAGGTGTGTTGGTGATGGTCTGGGGACAGGCGAAAACACAAAAGTACGCATTTTCGTCATAGTTCCACGTCGTAGAATCGAATGGAAAATGGAAGCTGCAATCCTTGAGTTATCAGGGAAAATGAATTGAGCCGGGCGAGGGTGAACGGGACAACTTGGTCACGATACCATTTGAAATTATGGCGAGGTTTGTCCTGGCAGTAGTGAAACCCATTCGTGACTTGTCAGCCCCTTGGCAGTTACTGAGCGTTGCTTTTGTTTGACAGCTCAGCAGCTGCTGACAATGTCTTTGTAACTGCCACACACACACCCTCGCCGGACACTCAGTTGTCATCAAATGTGACAGCGACATCCATGCTGGCAAATTCAAACTTGCATCTTTTGGTTATCAGCCGCGGTAGCGAGCAGATACGTATTGGTTTGCCCCTGTATCTGTCTCCGTGCGTCCGTCCTGGGTAACGGGGACATTGTCCCCATTGCCCACACACACACACACACACACACACAGAGAAAATTTCAACTTGGACATTGTCCATCTTGGACATTGTCCAACTTGGACATTATCTGTGTTACCCTCCCCATACAGAAAATTTTCAACTTGGATATTGTGTGTGTATGTGTTTGGAAATTGGACATTATGGGAACAAGGGTAATGCGGACAATTTTCCACTCAGACATTGTCTGACTTGGACCTTGTCCGAGTTCGGGTGATGTGGACATTGTCTGAGTCAGGGTAATGCAGACATTGTCTGAGTTACCCCCCACCCACCCACCCACAGAAAATTGTCAACTCCAACATTGTCCAACTTGGACATTGAGTAAGGGTCACACAGACATTGTCCGAATTACCACCACCCCCCCTGCCGACAAAAATTTTTCAACTTGGATATTTGCTAACTGGGGTATTGGCAGATTGGGACAAGTGCTGTCCTGCCGAAGTACGCTGCCCGCGGCTGATTCTCCACTTGAAAGTCCAGTTTTCCAACTGTTTCTCTCACCAGGCTTCGCCCCCTCCCCCTCCCCCCCCCCCAAATACTCAAAATTCTCATCAGAATTTGAAGCCACGCCACCTCCTGTCAGGGCCGCTGCTCAGGGCGGTTGAGCACGGCGCTATTGCTTCAACTTTGTTGCGTGTGGTTTTCAGTTACAAGGATCTCTACATGTACGAGTTTCAGTACCCAACGCGGAGCATGTGCTGGGTGTCGGATGAAAGTGAGTGCTTCAATCATTGACACTGTCAAGCGACATAGCTGTTGACGTGAAATTTTGATCGCACATTTGTGTTCACTTGTGTTTTTCAAACAATGTTCTGCACTCTGTGAATGACTTCCATGCCGAACCCTTGCTGTTTACCTTACAAATCGTGTTTGTTCCGGGCAGGAGTCTGTGTTGCCTGTCTATTACCAGAAAATCGAAGTGAGATCTTGGAAATGATATTACCGGCAAGGCTTTTGGCAGAGAAAGAAGACAAGGTAAATGAAATACTGAGTGTCAGTTTGGTTGAATGCCGACAGAGAAGTACGTGCGGGTTCTGCTGAAGTATGAATATTGCTGGTTGGTCTGCTGTGTACAACGTTTCTTGTCATGGTTTCTGCGTCAGAAAAGTTCACGATTCTTTCTTCTCGTTTGCAGGCGTTGACTCGAGGTCGTGACTTCAAAGTTTTCTCTGGCGGATTCCACAGTCGACACGTTCACGACGTTCAGTATGTTGGGAATTCCAGGTGAGTTCATCTGCAACAAACGTTTTCAGGGACTCTCAGTTTGATGCATTGGAACGAGAAATGTGAAACTGCTGTTGGCTTTTCTGTTGCAAATTTAGAGATTGACAAGTGTCTTTCCTTCAGAAAGATATTGACCACCGAAAAGGGTGAGAACTTGATCCGAGTGTGGCGTTTGGGAGACGAGGAAAATGGTATGTACACTGTCTTGTTCGGCACGAAATTTGCACTTTTCGTGCCAATACAGCCTGTAGTACGACAGGAACAATGCGTGATTGTTAGCTGACCGACTTCTGTGCCGGGTGATCTGTGCGGAACATCAATGTTGCTCCTTCGTAAATGCAACACAACGGAAGAATTATTTGCATAGCGTCCTGTCAATCTGACAAACGTGCCTGAATGGGGTGAACATGTACGAACCTTTTCAGATGTCATACAGACGGAAAGTGAAGTTCACAGTTCTGTTCGTGACAGGTGAGCCAAACATGAGTACATTTCAAACATGGAAATACATTTGATCGAAGCTCACTGAAGAACAAATGGCTTGTTGATTTTCGGCAGAGGACCGGCTTTGATGACTGTGAACGAAGATGGGTCTTCTGTCCTGTTCGGCACCACACTGAAAAATGTCCAAGAAGTGGACATCTCTACCCTGCAACAGCGCCACAGTCACGCAGGTGAGGTGTTTTTGGATGGACTGTGAGCATCATCCGATTCTGACGATACGACGTAGCGACCCAACTCCAACCAGGCTTTCTCCTCCAGGACACAGCGCGCCATTTCTTGTCCTTGCTTTGTGCAACACAACGTTTCTTCTGGAAAAGTTGCAGAAAAATCGTTGAAAACGTCAACGTTTTTGTGTGTTTGTGTGAAGAAAAACATTTGTGTGAATGTTTGTCCCGTTTTGTCCATGAAATGGCTCTTTGCAAAAAAAAAAAACGCGGAAGGGACCGCCTGTTGAATGAAGCAAAAGGTTTTGGGGGCACATTTTCAAGCCAAGTGATTTCAAATGAAAGTTTGGTTGGCAATCATTTACTACCATTGTTTGAAGTTTTCTCTTGTTCAGTGTGGGTACAGATTGTCTCGCTGTATTCTCCTCCATTTGCGACGTTCTGGGAAATAACACTGTGCTGGTTTTTCTGCAGGCGCCTCAGCTGACGTTTTATCTGGCATTGAGTATTTGGATGGGAACACGTTTGCTACGTGTGGAAGGATGAGCGGACATGTGCACATGTTTGACAAGCGTCGACATGGAAGCAAACACACCATGGAATTGGCTTCATCAGGGGATGTACAGGCTCCTTGCGTCTTTGCTGTCTCAGGTAGGAAGAAAAACTCTGGGCTCAACATGACGAAACCGAACATTGCAACACACACACAAGATCGCGTACCCTGTGTCATGCACTGACAACAGGTTTCACAGGACCTCAAGCCTGCAGGCATCACTCATTGAATATGAACCGTTGGAGGGGTGATAATTGCAATTAGTTTTTGTACGAACGTCTTCTGAAGGGGGCAACACCTTGGCCCACAGCAGGAAGACCACGTGCGCTCTTTAGAGACGGCGCTCTTGAAGATGTTGGGGGCCAGAGTAAAAGAACGTGATGAAGCCAATAAGAATGAGACGATTTGGAATGAAATACCTGTGCCACGACCCAATTGGTTCAGTGTGAACATTGAATTGAATTTCAATCAATCAGTTGACACGAAACATTTTGTGCAGCAACTTTTCACCTGCCGTTGCAAACAAGTACCGTATGAAAATGTGCCTGAAGCCTCATGTTGCTCGTGGTGGTCCAATGCGTTGACCTTTCTTTCCAAAACTCAACGCAAATTGTGATCTTACACTCTCCCCATTCACGGCATGCTGTGTGGCCCTCCGACATCAATCTGAGCCGTTTTCTTTCCAATAGGAAACAATGAGGTCATTGCTGTTTTGGATAGTGGTGGCTGCGTGAGACTCTGGGACACAAAGGCTCCGAAGGAACCAGTTAGTTCTGTAAATACTGGCCTGCAAAACACCAGAGGTGACACCATTCAGATCCAGGTGAGTTTTGGGTTCGGTGTTGCCTTCCTTTATCCGGTTCCGACACATCTCATGTTCAAAATGTTGCGAACATTTTGTGTTTTCAGGTTGCTCACTTCAGCAGCAGCACGGTGTCCGTGTCTGGATTCGACGGACTCGTGTATTTGTACGAAACAAAACAGTGGCCAACCACGCAGTCAACCAGTTCAGTTGTGAAGCCTGACTTCGTGCACAGAGGACATGAAGTCTGTCGAGAAGACGAGTTTCAAGGCCAACTGACAGTGCTGCATCATTCGTGGCATTCTTCTCAGCCGCGGTTGGTACTGTCTTCGGCAAGTGATGGGTCTCTGCACGCCTGGAATTATGACTTTGAAAGGAGCAACAACAAAGAGGAAAAGACCATGCCGTCCATTGATAAATCTGACGAAGTTCCAAGTGATTTATGATGAACTGGACACGTGACACTTTCGTTGCATTGCTCTGGAAACCGAGGTTGTCACCTCTTGAAAAGTCGTACTCGTATTGACGTTCTGGCGTCGGACTCTCATCCTATTTCGTGTTTGGTCCAGGATTTTCATCGCCGTTTCGACAGTGATTCCGGGTGCCAAGGTAGGCCAAACCCAACATATTGCACGCAGACTCCTTTTGACTTTTGGGAAAGATTTCTGTTGGCCGCTTGTCGAATAATATGTTTCACCCCTGTGTCCGTTATGGTCACAGTTGGAGGGAGCCCTGATTTTTTTTTGCTCAGAATTCGAGGCTGATCATTTCCCAAATGAAAATATTTTCGGAGGGAAGGGGGGGGGGGGTTCTCAAGAGATATAACAAAACAAAGTATTGGGCTTTGTTGTTGCCAGGTGAAGTTAGTGGTGGGCAGTTTGTGACTTATAGATCCATCTCAATGCACAAGGAACTTCAGGATTTTTGAAATGAGTGGGAAGGGAAGGAGCGGCTGATGCTCAACTTGGAAGTCAAGTTGGACTCTAATTTACCAAACCAGTATGTGATCTTTTGAATCAGACATTGGAATGAGCTCAACTGAGTCCGATTCTTGTGATGCGGAACTGCAAAACACTCTGAAGAGACATTGGTACAATTGAAAAATATTGGCGTGTGGGCCTTGCGGGGACTTGAACTCATCAAATAGACTTCTCTGCACCACTCAATAAGAATGAATAAAAGCTCCCAAAACTCTTTTGACCACACTAAGTCACCAACAACCCCATTTTCCCAGTAACATGCGAAGATTTTAGAATTTCTTTGCTGTGAATTAGGCCACTGAAAAACTAAAAATACTCGTAGAAATTACTTGCCTCAACCACTTTGCAAGATCTAAGCACCAACACACATGTTTGCAGGTTTTTTTCTCCCACTTCCAGAATAAACCAAAACAAAATCCAAACAAGTGAAAAGGTCGTATTTTTTCATGTTCCTTTTTGTTCGTGAAAGACATTGTGCATTATTTTGGACCTAAACCACAATATATGGGCCATTGAGCCCAGAAATTGTGCCAAAAACTTGACTCCTGCAGCTGTTTGCCAAAATTTGAACTGAATGCTTTCAGGTGATTTTGCAGTCACTTATTCCGGTCGCTCAAAATTTTATTTGAGCAAAAGATACAGCTTCCCGTTCAAATCACCTAAAACTTGCATGTTTCTTGTTGGGTCATCAGCAGACAAGAGGGACAAGGGTTTCAGGAGTGTCCAATATTTACACAGGTGTGTCCTTCGGAGTGAGACTGTGTTGTGTTGTGCACTGGCAATGACAAGAGACAGACGTTCTTTGGCTGAGGTAGGACCCACTAATGGCCGAGGGGGGGGGTCAAAGCTTGGTGGAACCTGCCCTCCGACAAATAGAATTGTTGGCAAGTTCTTGTGGGGTAGCACCAACCTGAGGTAGCGATAGCCACATCCAAAATTTGGGTGGGAAAGTCCGTCCCCCCACCCCAAGACCAACCTCAGGGGGAAGAAGTTGCTAAGAATGTGGGAAGGTCCCACCCCGTTGCCTGCAAATTTGCTGTTCCATCCTTTGAGGGTTACCTTGGGTTGAGTGTAGTATTCAACAGCTTTGTGTTGAACATACTTTATTACATCAGTTAGTATCAACAGATTTTAACAATACAAACAATTGGAACAGTTAAATATTATGAGACCACAAAAATTGATTTTTGGAATGTTTTCGGTTCTCACTGTGGTGTGTTCTCACTGAGGTGTGCACGTTCCTGTTGAGCACGAGGGTCACCCAAGAAGTTCCCGAATTTTTGGCCGAAAGCAATTTGTCTGTGCCTCACACAGTGAGGCAATTGTTGCTGCTTGAATGCTTACCCAAAGACTGAAAAAGTCTGATCACCCCGAGAGGCAAATGTGCCAAAAGGAACAAGAACCACACCAAGAATCGGCGTGCATTCTTCTTTGAAGAACTTTTATCCCAGGCAACATCTGGAAACATTGGACGACCCTCACGTTAAAGGTCACGAAAATGAAGATTGTGAAATCGAAATGAGAAAAGTACACAAGATCTTGTATCTTCTCAAACCAACTTGACAACACATTGAAGTTCACAAAGTACGCCACGTTACTGACACGTCAAAGTCACTGAAAACACCTTGTCGCATGAGACTTTGGGACAGTGAAGCAAATCGAAAAGTGTTTCGTTCACCATAGCAGCTTCGTAATCTTGGCACTTGATTCATGAAGAAAGAAAAAGAGCAGGAATGGTGATAACTTTGGTTGCACGTGGGAAGTTCGGACGTGTGTCCTGCGACAAATTTTTCAATGATCGCTGACCCATTGTCCTGGCTTCCCACTCTAAATTGGTTACAGGATTGTTTGGAGTCAATCCGGAAGACACTTGTCGTGTGAACTGCAGGGATAATATCAAACAGGGTTGCACCTGCCTGTTGTTACAAATGCTTTTCTGACCATTGAAAAAAATTGAAACTGTAAAAAAAGCACACGGAGAACAAAATCAGAATCGCTCGTTGCATTCTGAAACACGTTTTTCTGGCAACGCAAAAAGTCATGAAAAATCTACATTTTAGAAACATGTTGATAGAAATGGAAAAATATTTGGAATTCGGAGGCTCAGTTATTTTTACACGCATTCAAGTAACGAAACCTCGAACAACCCTGAATTTCAAGAAGTCGTTTTTCGTCCGTTTGCCGTGTCCTCTTTTGGTCAAATGACGGATTCCTTGTTGCCTTCTGTAGGGTGGTCATCACTGCCCGAGGCCACACTGTCCGAACCACAAAAGTGCATTTCAATTTCAGCTAGCCTGTGTTCCACGTCATGTTGTTGTTGATTCAGCTTGAGACTCATGGCCGTGTTTTCTGTTTCAAGAGTCTGCAGGCGCTCTCGAAGCCGAGAGATCTCGGCGAGCAAAATTTCGTTGTTGGGATCTCGCTGTAGAGACCCTGTGCTGCCGGTGCCCAACAAAGATGCCCCCAGATTTCCAGAGGAAGCACGAAAGGGCGGGCCGCTCAACACAGCCCGTGGTATGTGAGAAGTGCTGGTGCTGTCTGAGCTGGGTGGGAATGTATGTGCGTGCCCTGGGTATATGGACTGGAATGGAGTGAGGGGGTCCGATCCTGGTCTGCGAACCGGGGAAATGTGCTGCTGCTGTTGTTGCAGCGCCGCCGGTGTGGCGGCGACTGGATACGGAGCCACGAGGGGAATGGATTGTTCCTGGAGCGTTTCAGGCACCACTGTGAATGGACTTTGTTGACGAGAAGATGAAAGAGAGTCGAGCGCTGAGACAGGAGCGTTGTACGATGCCGTGGTATACGTACACGCAGGAACAATAGAAGCTATGGCTTTCGTCAAGTGGCGTGGGGAGCTGGAGACTGAACGAGGTGCTTCTGTACCGAGCGGACTTTTCTGCACGGATGAATCAGTGATATACGAGGTGATGCTGGACACTGTCATCGAGTTAGTGATATCCGGCTCTGTGAGCGTGGGTGCCGCTACCTGTGAATGTGCGAACCCGTTGGCGTCGTCTGACTGGTGGCTGCTGTGGCTGCGGCTGTGAGAGCCACTCTGGGCGTTGTTGTCGCTGTTAGAGTGCGACGGGTCGTCACTGTCGTCGCTCGCCCTGGAGGAGCAGGGGCTGCCCCGCTGCGCGCGCGACTGGAGAGCGAGCGCGAAGCCTTGCGGGAGGGGCATGGCCTGTAGCGACACTTTACCCGACGACTCCACGAGACCCGGTGTGCTCTTGCTTCGTGCTAGTGCTGCAACGAACAATGAGGTATTCGAGGTAAACATTCCAATTGTCGGACGCAGGGACTGTCGTTGCTTGACGATTGCTCAAGGCATTTGTGGTGTGGCTTGTTTCTCCTCACCATGAGATCTGGGGGCACAAAGACTTGTCATTGGTGCACACTGGTCACTTGGACAAACCTGCACCGGATGGATATCACCAGTTCGTCCCACAATGATGGGAAACGATACACCCTCGAAGGACCTTGGAAATGGAGTGCTTGGTATGCATGGAGTTCATCCCTTGAGCTGTCGTGCACCAATGTCTGTTTTACTGCATGATTCAGCAGGCTTTCCCCAGTTCAAGTGAATCTGCATCAAACTTCGCAGACCAACTTTGGGGGAATTGCCTTCTTAGAATCAAACGACACATGCACGCATTTCCAGGGTGCATTTGAATTCAAAATTTAAAAAAAAGCAAAAGATCCATCGCACGAATGATCCAACAGCGGCTTCGCTGGACGCAGTTAAAATTGGATGAAAAATTTAATTTAGCATTTTGTTGTTGTGCATTCTAATCTTATTCTCTAGGTCTATCTTTCCTGTTGCGAAAAGCTGTTGTGAAAAGAGCTCAACTACAAATTGCGCAAAATGTGAACAAGAAGGAGGTGCATATCTACCTTGCGCATCGACAGCCATGTTACCTTTATCCAACGGAGGCTTCTTGTAGTTTTCCAGCCGCTTCTGAGCTATGGCCTCGAGTCTCACCCGAGCAGTGGGATAATCCTTGAGAACATCCCACAAGTCCTTTTTGTTCAAGCAGAAGAGATCTGAGAAACCCATGGAACGGACAGATGCTGTGCGCCGGTTACCCGCGTTGCCCATATTGAGAATACTGATTTCACCGAAGTAGCTACCCGGCCTTAGTGTAGCCAGGATTGTCTTTCCATTGTCAGCTACCACTTGCAGCCGTCCTCTGCTCACTATGTACATTTCCTTCCCGATTTCACCTGGAGCAAGAAATGAAACACAATCATGCCTGTGCCGGGTCTTCCGAATCTAATTTCTGAGGTTACAGACGACAACGAACGACACTTTGGAGAAAATAGGTATTTTGGAAAAAGATTGGCTTTTTGTTTGACTCGTTGGTGTGAGATGTGCGAAATGACAAAAAAAAAGTTGTGCTCTTTGTTGCGGTTGTTTCCTGGCGTTCTGCTCAGTCAGGGTTTCAGTTCTCAAAAGGCAAAAACGGGGGATCTCTGAGCTTTCTTTGTTGCAGTTCTGTTCCGAAGAACTTTAGTTTTCTTTTTGGGGGTAAATTTGAGTTGATGCAAGCTGTGAAAGAAACTGAAAACAAGTTGTTCACTGCAGGGTGAGGCATTTCCTGAACAATTTGATGAAAACCAAAAGAGCAAGGCGCTGTGAGAACCTTTTGTGGTTTCGTCATCATCCTGCGCATGCAAGTTTGGGCATCAGATGGAGCTGAGCTGCTAGAAAATGGCGTGTTTTGGACAATAACAGAGTGTGCTCAAGTGCAGGAGCATGAAATCAAGCTGAAAGCTTGGTGTCGTGTCCGACTGCCAAGACGAAGCCCGCCGGCTAATTCTGTCACATGGATTCAATAAATTTGACCGTTTGTCTGCTTTCCTAAAGGCTCAGCTTGAAATCAAAGGAACCTCACTTGAGTTAGGCACAGATGAGGCTTATTACTTGAAAAAAAACTTCGCTGTACAGAAGAGAAAAGAGACGTTCGTTTGCAGCGTGCGCCAAGAACATCTGCAAACAATGCCAGTCATGTCCTGTCTGGAGTCGTATGCACACACCCTGGACGAGTCTCTTGCGTCTGGGTTCGACTCCAAACTTCAGCTGTACCATTTCACAACAAAACGGCAGGATGGTATTTCCAATTTTGGTCTCAATCAGGTGAAAAGTGTGAATGCAGCTGCCTGGAGAGTCGTTTGGCGGGATTTTGATTTGGTGTGCAGCTGAACAGATGACATGCAGTTGGCATCTTCAAGAGAGGGAGCGCAGGAAATTGAGGAAGGCACTTGGCAAGTCCTTGCGTGTTGTGTGTCTCCCGGCAAGAGGATATGCTCCTCCGGACCGACGTCATGCAGTGAGGTTGCGATCAGCCTGCCGACAGTTTTCATTCAGACAATCGAGTCGCGTTTGCTGACCAAGGCAGATGACCGATCCCAATCATGCATGCCACGAAAGTTTGATGTGGTCAGGGCCAACATGTCCCATGTCAAGTCTTCAGAGAAAGTTGTTTTTCAGGGACCAAGACAGTCCGAGTCCAAAAACTATTGTGGCTTTTGGCCTTGAAAGGGCTCTGTCCAACGTGTCATGACGGTGTAAATCTTCGAAAACAACTCAATTGGCGGAGAAACGAACAACGCACGAAGACAAGCGGGACTTCCCGACATCAATTGAAAACCAGCCACCGGTACGCGCTGTATTAACGTGGCCTGCGTAGTTGGTACAAAGTGAACAAGAGAAGGCGTCTCAAATATCTGGCTAATATCTCCATTAGGATCAGTACACGCAGTCTTAATTGAGGCAAATGGAAACAGCCAGGATGGGTATGTCTCCGCATCTGCAGCATCCCAATTAGCAGCAGAATAACAGCGATTCACAGGCAGGTTCGTTTGCAGGAAAACACACAGCAAAACATTTCTGCATGGGTCTTTTTGCGCAAGGGCGTGTGTGTTGGTGTACCTTTTCGACAAATGTAGTCACCAGGTGAGAAGAGAACAGGCTTCAGCTTGAGAACGAGTTCACAGAGAAAACCGGCTTCGGTGTTCTGGAAGATTTCGACTCGCTTGAGCGTGTCCAGGTGCACGTGGAGCGCGATCTCCGCCTTGAGTTTGTCCGGCAGCAGGCCCAGCGTGTGCGACTCGTCGGACGACTTCTTGCTCAGCCAGAGGTAGTCGAACCACTTGATGACTCGGTCCTGCAGCCGCAGAGGGACGCGCCGCAGAGACATGTACGTCTTCACGCTGTCCAGCTTCGCTGCAAAGAGAAGCGCGAAGAACGCTGTTGAACGTGTTGTGCGCTGCCGCGAAGCGATGTCGGTACAAGAAAGAAGGAGTGTGACAGAACAAGTGCCTCGTGTGAAAACAAGGCTTGTGCCACAGCTGGCAGTGAAATCTGATTCCCTTGAAATGGATGGAACGTGTTTGTGGGATTGCACCGAAGAATCCATTCAAGCCGTGTTTGTTTTGATCCACTGCATCTCACAGGTCACAAAGACGACGATTCCAATCCAGGCCTGACCCACTTTATCCTTGTCGTCTCCAGGTTCCTGCTCAGCGAACTATGAAACATAAACGGCCGAATCAGTGACAGCCGACGAAAATGATGCCATTCGAACAGCCCTGATAGCATCGGGTCTTGAGTGCAGCTGCACAGATGATTTAGCCGAAACGTGACATGTCTGCCAACAGAATTTGTCTTCGTCTGTGTGTTCCTTTTGAAGGAGTATCTTGGGTATTGTACCTGCTGTATTTTCAGCAGTTTGCCATGGATGCAGTTTGGCCGTTGCTTTGTCCTGTGCAATGAGCGTCGGTTTAAATCTTTCATGATTCTTCTTCGATGAGGGCTGAAAAGTAGACAGGTGCGAGACAAATGATGGTCGTGTGATTACATCGCCGTCGGAACTTCGATGAGACCAGGCAGAGTCAAACAACGAACGGGGGGTGTTGTGAACACAACTGTGACCTTCTCATCAAGAGCTGAGTTGTGTTGCCTTCAATGATGCAAGAAAATTTGTCTCGCTCTTGATCAGTCTGCCTGTTCTCCATGGTATCACGGCAACGATGAGGAAAACTTCCGTGATGCAAGACCCTGGACAGAAACCATCAGCTAGACTGTTTCTAATCTTCCCTGTGGGTCTCGTGTTGATCTTTCTTTGTGCATCCTCAGCATGTTTCTTGCAACCAGGATGTCAAAATTTATCAGTGAGATTTGTTTCGTCTCGTCCATTTTTTCTGGTGTCCTGTCCTGACTGTGGTGTTGCAGCCCTGCAGAGCATCATGCACAGATCTTTGGAAATCATGAATTTGGCTTGCATGAGATCTGCTGAAGAAGACTCTCGAAGGAGGAGGCGGCTTAATGACCTGTGTGCCTTGCATGCATATTGCGGAGGCACAGATGCAAGTATAATTGGCCACCTTTGCCATGTTTGGGTTTGTCAAAGGAGTCAATCTCTGAAGCGACTGCCTCACGGAACGGAAACTCACGGGGACTGACAAACAGGGTCCACGCGACAGGATTTGAAGCACCAAAGTTTCCTCGCCACCAAACCATGACCAGAGATCAGAAGGAGAAAGGCATACAGGTAGCTGCAGTCCTATCCTTCACACAAGTCAAACCCGGTGGGCCAAGGGACCCTGACATGTTTGTAGTTTGTGAAAAGACCATTTTAACTTTTGTGTTGCATGAACTCGGTCTGACTGGGTTTTGTGGAAATTTTTGTGCATGTTTCATCTGCGTTCGCAACAAAAGCATCAAATCCAACAAACTCATTTGAAGGGCCAAACAAAGCGGTCAAATTCATGCGGGCGCCAATCTTCCAACCAGCAGATCTACTTCTGCGAATAATGTCTCCCAGGCTCCATGGACGCCAATTCACGCAGGGTTGGTGCCTTTTGTTCGTTGATCACAATCAGCATGATGCCTGGTTGTAGGTTGTTCTTTCTTGGTGAGATTTCCTCACCGTATATTCGGCATTGGACCTTTTCACGCCATTGTTTGCTGTATCGGAAACCGAATATGATCACAAGGTCAACACATGAGCACAAAAGAATTTCTGATGGGCAAATGAACAAGTTTCCAAGTGCCCGATTCGAAGTCATCGGTGTACGTAATATACAGGGAAATGCAATCATACGAGGTGCAGCCGAGCTCATTCATTTGCAGACCGGCGTCCCGCCCTGATAACACAGGGTAATTCACTTGACCAGCAGCTCTTCAGAGCGGAGAAACAACAAAGCAATGCTTCCCTCACTTGCAAATTGCTCCACAATGATGTGTAGGCATGCACACAAACACCGGCGACCTGACCAGAATAACAGTCCTCGGCCAATTGGGAACAAATTGTTTGCAGCAAGAACGGTACCAGGTTTCTTTTTATTTCGCAGCTTTGGTTGTTTGCTTCTCTTGCGTTGCTTTTTGTGCCGCAACACGTCCTGTCTGTGCATACGTGAATTGACTGTGAGGTTCTACTTCAACTTTGGGGAATTGGAACCAGAGTGGATGCTTGACCCGACACAGACTTTTATGGATCCTGTGAAAGACTTCGTGTTGTTCTTGGTTTTGCTGACTGCACTCCATTTTGTTTCTCTTTTTTTGTGGCCCGCGTGTGCGTGTGTGGTGTGCATGGTGTGTGAATACATTCGTGGCGATCTGGTGTTTCCCACGTTTTGCCAAACACGTTCTAAACTTGCGCTGTGAGGGGAATCGGTGTGAATCCTAACGTAAAACGAAAGCCCAAGATCCAGCCTAATTGAGCTAACCACACGCAAGTGCAGTCCATAAGTTGAGCGCTGGAATAACCTCTGTAACCTGGGAGACCTGTGGCTCGGATGGCAGACGCAAACCTGCAGGCTTAGCGCTGTCGTGATGAGCCTCGGAATGTGTTTGGGGAAATCAAATTAAGACCGCGCCAGACAGCTTTAAGGAACAACCTTCAAAGATGTTGAAGGAAACCTACAAGTCACTTTGGACATGCAAAAGACTTCAGAGGTCCGTATCCATGAAAACTGTTTCCAGAAGAATGCAACACCTCTGGTCGGACCTGGCTTGAAAAGGATCTGGGTTACCATCGTGCAGCTGTGATGAAATCTTCACCGGAACTTTTTGGTCAAAAACAAAGACTGAATTCATCGATGTCTGGATGATAGTTCTGTCCTCTGAGTGTGTCAAATCCTGACCAAGGACCAACTATGGGGAAAGGAGGAGGTGCTGGGCTCCATGAAGCTGTCACAGACTCAACATGTAGACCAAGCTCTTTGACCCAAAGGGGGAGGAGTGAGGCTTCGTTTCTTGAGCATGGGCCCGAATCCGGCTTCGTGCAGATCCACCAACAAAAAATAGCTCCATGGAGCTCGCGGTGATTTGAGGAAATTTCAGTTGCTCTGATTTGGCTTGTTATGATTTGGCTTGCTCTGATTTGGCTTGCTCTGATTTGGGTTACTCAGATTTGGCTTGCTCTGATTTGGGTCACTCTGATTTGGGTCACTCTGATTTGGCTCACTCTGATTTGGCTCACTCTGATTTGGGTCACTTTTTTGTCAAAATTCTTACTTTTTTCACTCAATATTCAAAACTTCGGAACTCATTTAGCACACACCCAAATGAAACAAATTTGACCAAATGGAACTTTTACACATTATTTCACAACAATATCCACATATTAACCAAAAGAATTGCCCAATATCCATTTTTAAATTTTTTATTAAAAATGACTTTTTAACCCAAACTTTAGCC
>JAAUXT010013780.1_pt1 | contig 32679 bp, 45 predicted proteins | sample 7278171 | NCBI WGS metagenome assembly JAAUXT01 (sample SAMN14350112, study PRJNA611818) | marine sediment metagenome | isolation source: surface marine sediment (1.8m) | place: French Polynesia: Moorea | collected 2018-08
AAATGAGTTCCCAAATTGTGAATGTTGAGTGAAAAAAGTAAGAATTTTTGACAAAACAAAGTGAGCAAAATCAGAGTGAGCAAAATCAGAGGGAGTGAAATCAGAGGGAGCAAAATCAGAGTAAGTGAAATCAGAGGGAGTGAAATCAGAGGGAGCAAAATCAGAGTGAGCGAAATCAGAATTTCCTCAAATCACCGTGAGCTCCATGAAGCTATTTTTCATCTCACTCTCGAACTTCTCCTTGGTCAATTCGGGTCTGCGACGATTGCAGGCATTCTGACAGGTTGAAGCCAGCCTTACAAGTTTTGCAGGTGAAGGGGAGGGGGTTACATGGAAACCTGAAAAGGCGCCACCCACAATAGATCTACCAGCCAGCCGGATACAGGGGTGAAACCAAGATCAGCCATCGCGGCTGACAGATCTAAACAGGATTCATTCAATATTCAAAGATCCATCTGGAACTTGCATGAATCACGTGACTGACTCTCATTCCTTCTCTGGGTTCCTAGTTGCACACCTCAGAGCATCTCAAACGGCCGGCCTACTCGTATTCCGCTATCTTTCAGTAGTGCAAACAAACCCGAAATCTTGAACCTCAGATTCTTGTCCAAAAGTGGGTGGATATTTTGGACAATTGTTCAACGTGTCGGTCGATGCCCAGCCTCAACTATTCTAGAGCTAGAATCCAGACCAGAGTTCTCAGAATTTCTTGACAGTGTTCAGTTATCGTCTATTTCTCACCATATTTTCAGACCTTTTACATGCAGCTGTATTTTGTTTGTTCAGATCCGCGAGGATGTTCATTCACTCATCAATTTTAATTTTCAGAGAGCGATCCTGCACTATTCGCGCCAAATTTTCGCCGTTTCCCAAACCGGGTGCCACTTCCGGTCGGGAGCACGCTTCCTGTTAAGAGCCGGATTCATTTTTGGCGGATTTATTGACAAGATACAGATTTCTCAGACAATACAAATTCCCGTCATGTATCGTGATAGTGAGGATTACGATGATGATGTAAGTTTGCGGCTCTAATGTCAAAATTATGTGTGCAAGTGACAGCACATTTAGGCACCCTAATATCGCTCACATTTCCATATGGAAATTCTTTCAAGTTAAGCCGCGATCAAATCGGTGTGCTATTTTCCGAAAACATGAGTCTTGGCTGTGTGAAATATAAAAAAAATTGTGCTTTAGGATTACTACTATGGGGGTCAGAGAAGAGACTACGACATGCACACTGGTGAGTGGAGCAACCAGAAGAGCACATTGCAATTTGATCACAAGGCCTTGGTGTACTCAAGCTGGTGCTTGAGTTTTGCTTTGCTGTCTTCAGGCGACCCTCGTCAGGACATGGAATACGAGCGACAGCTTCACCAGCAGACGTATATCGTTCCCGAACCAATCAAGAACTTCCTCAGCTACTTCCAGAAGGTTGTCGCTGAGCTCAACACCATCGAAATTGGACTCGCCTACGAGAACGGGTGAGGCGGGTCTGAGTTTATTTCGCGACAAAATTTAATTTCTTGGAATGATTGTTCTGAACTTTTGACTGAGATCATCATGTAAATGATTGTTGACTGCTAGTGTCACTGAATGAGATTTTATTTTTCAGATTCAACAAATTGACGGACCGTTTCTTCAAAAACTCGCCATGGCCGGACGCAGACGTAATTGCTCCTATCGTCGGAAATGGTCAGTCTCATTTTCCTGGGTGTGCTCAAATTACACCGGACACAGCTTCAAGTTCCTCCTCCCTCAATCCACAACACAACAACTCGTTTTTTGGCTTCAGATCAGCTGTTCCTGATTCTGTACAAGGAGCTGTATTACCGTCACGTGTATGCGCGCGTGCAGGTGGGTAAAATGTGCTTGCAGGAAGAAAAAAACAAATTGACTCTCTGCAGATGTCTGGATTCACGTCTGGTTTTAACGCAGCATTTTGGCGCTTTTCGTCTGCAAGACAAGGCAGAAGGAAACATCTGGATTTTACAATGTTGCGTCTGTTTGGCTTTCAGGGTGGTCCGCAACTGGAGCAGAGATTCGAATCGTACTACAATTACTGCAATCTGTTCAACTACATTCTGAGTAAGAACGACTCAGGTGCCATTGTAATATGACCGAGTAGTTTGATGTGTGAACAGCTCAGTAGTATATTTTTTTGTTCCATCACGGGTGCAAAGTTTACTGGAATATTTTTGTGACTTTTCAGATGCTGACGGTCCGGTGCCGCTGGAGTTGCCGAACCAATGGCTGTGGGATATCATAGACGAATTCATTTACCAGGTAAAGCAAAGTTTGTGGATATGTGTGTGTTAGTGTCAGCGTTGCTCAGCGAGTTACCGTTTTGTATTTTACCCTCAAATAACTTTGTTCAGTGTGAGCTTGGTTTTGTGCAATGCATCGGCAACCAACAAGAGTCACAGGCTCAAAGTGTGCTGTTATGTTTGCAGTTCCAGTCGTTCAGCCAGTATCGCAACAAGCTGAAAAACAAATCGGATTTTGAGATCGACACCCTGAAGAAAAATCCAAAGGTAATTGACGTGCTGAATGTTTGGCGATGACAAGTTTTTATGGGGAGGCACCTGATGTTGAACAAACCGCTCCGTGTGACATTGACATGAATTTCGCGACATCTCTTCAGATCTGGAATGTTCACTCAGTGCTGAACGTGCTTCATTCGCTGGTAGAAAAGTCCAACATCAACAAGCAGCTGGACGTCTTCTCCAGCATGGGTACGTTGGATAGAACCATTGCATAATTAAGTTTTCGCGTTGTCGGGACCTCACCGCCACGCCCACCCTTGGGTGTGGAAATGTTTCGGAATCTTGAAAATTTTCAGCTGGACCCCGAAGACTGATTTTTTTTCCCTTCCGTCTGAGCAAGCAGCTCAATCAGCCCTTGTCCTCTTGTTGACGAAGTTGGTCAAACTGGCTGTCGGTGTGAATGGACTTCAGTCCCCGCTGCAGAACTTGGCTTGTAGCATAAAAATTTGTCCGTGCTTTTTTTCACCTCAGACCTTTGTGTAGATACAGGTAAAAATGGTGAAGTTGCTTTTGCAATTGGTGTGCACCGTACGTGTCTCATTGTCATGGATATCTTGTTTCTGTCTGTCTCTGATTACAGTTGTTTTCCCACATCAGTCCTCACCCTCCTCATCCGCTTCCCAAACATAACTCACCTTGGGACCATCTTCGCCCACCTTTCCTCTGAAGAGTTTCGCGATTTTGCACCAGCCATTCACACAAAAAATTGAACCATGCCGGATTCTTTCCTCATTCGAACTTGGTCAAGCTTGAGGTCCCCCCCTCCGCCAGAACTTGTCCCAGCTTCAGGCTTTGCCCCCCCCCCTTCCCCTGGCAATGTTCCCGCCTTGGCCGTCCATGGCTGCCTGTGACACAAAGAACAACGTGGCCCCATATCCAGCGCTTGCACCCATTTTTAATTCAAGTACTTCGGGTGAAAAGGTACATTTTCTGGCCGCTTTTTCTTCTGTCAATCTTTATCTTCAAAACTATGTTGGTGAAGGGTGCCACTCACGTCTGCTTGGTGCTTCAGCTCGTAGGCATACAGAATTTACAGAATTGAATGCTGAATGAAAGTGGCATTGCTGTACGGCATAAGCACCAGCTGTCAAGGAATAGAGTCATGATACAAAACTGTTTCTGCAATGCTACTCTGGTTTTCTTGTGCTTGCAGGTGACCCGGACAGCGTGGCGGGCGAGTTTGGAAGACACTCGCTGTACAAGATGCTCGGCTACTTCAGTCTGGTCGGGCTGCTGCGCCTGCACTCGCTTCTCGGCGACTATTACCAGGCGCTGAAGGTGCTCGAGAACATCAACTTCAACAAAAAGGTGCGTTTGTGGTCGAATATGTGAGAGACACAAACAATATGACTGGGATCACAACGTGTCGGAACATCTTGATGCAGACGATTTGGTGTCAGTCAGTCACCAATCTTCCACTAAATCACGTGTTTCATCGCGCGTTTTCGTTGTTTTCTTTCTGAGAACACTTTCGTTTCCAACATATCGGACAGACTCGCAGGTCACTTGCATGCTGAATGATCCGTGCTGAAAGCCTTCTGACGAACTCACCCTTCCCCTCTGTCAAACTACCATATGTCAAGTTGGTGGTGTTCATCTTTCAGACGATGTACTCTCGGGTGCCCGCGTGTCAGATCAGCACGTACTATTACGTGGGCTTCGCCTACATGATGATGCGTCGCTACCAGGACGCCATTCGCACCTTCAGCGACATCCTGCTCTACATACAGCGCACCAAGCAGATGTACCAGAACAAAACCTACCTGTACGATCAGGTCTGTACCGTTTGCTTTCAATCTGGAATGTTCATCATGGTCAAGGGCGCTACGCGTTGCTCGAACAATGCCAGACAAAAATGCAGCTTTCAGGACAGGAAATTCGAAGAAATGTCACATATGGACGAATGAGGGCGAACTTGGATCCTTGAAAGACGTCTTCCAAACCTGCCCTAATCTCACTGTTTCTCGCACAATGTCCAACAGGTGAACAAGCAGAACGAGCAGATGTACACGCTGCTCGCCATCAGTCTCGTGCTGCACCCGATGCGCATCGACGAGAGCATCCACTCGCAGCTGCGCGAGAAGTTCGGCGACCGCATGCTCCGCATGCAGAAGGGGTGAGTGGCATTCTCGTCGAAGAGGTAGCGCCCGCAGAAACCTTGCAAAACTTGTGGGAAATCCCTGTAGCAAGAGACTTCAATCCGTAATTTGATGACTTGTTACAGAGATATGACTGAGTTCGAGACGAGTTTCTCCTACGCTTGTCCCAAGTTTCTGTCGCCGGTCGCTCCCAACTACGACACCATGGGTGCCAACATGCACAAGGTAACTAAAGAACTGAGTTTAGCTGCAGTGATGCAGGACAAACTTTGGACATGTCACTTTGCGCTTAAACTTGGGGTGCAGCTGAAGCAGGAGTGAAGAAGTCCGCATTGTTTGCACTTTGTTTCCTTCAACGTTGCAGGAGCCTTTCGCGCTGCAGTTGAAGGTTTTCCTCGAGGAAGTCGCGCAGCAGCAGCTGCTGCCCACCATCCGCAGGTTCAATTGTTGATTTCTCAAAGAGCAGTTTTCTGCTGTCGCCGAAAGCAATGTTTTGGCACATGTGTTCGAAGGAAAACATTCCACCCCCCAAACTCAAGGCCATTCTCTGTCGAATTGCAGTTACCTGAAGTTGTACACGACTCTGCCCATCTCGAAGTTGGCTGCGTTCATGGACGTGGTGAGTGTCGAGCTCCTCGTCAGTCAACTTCCTAAACGGGACAATTCATGAGACTTTCACAAGACATCTTTCTGGTCCAAATGACAGCTCAAGGTGTTGATATTCATGTTGCTTTCAAATGTCCTTTCCGCTTCGTTTCAGAGTGAAGAGGAGCTGCGCACTCATCTCATGTGCTTCAAGGTGCGTTTGTGCTTCTGGTCATCAACTCAACGAGTCGTTCAGAATTTCAAACCATTTCTGACATCGTGTCTGAAATCCCAAGATTACCATTTGGGGAAGTTGATGTCCACTTTTCTTTCAGCACAAGATGAAGAATGTGGTTTGGACAAAGGGCACGAGTGGACTCGAAGGGGAGTTTCAGTCTGCGTCTGAAGTGGATTTCTATGTCGACAAGGTAGTTTGCGACGGAAACCTTTGTGACGATTTTGCATTTGGATCAGTCCCTTCAGGACAGGTGCACTCAATAGTTTGGCTCGTCATTGCAGGACATGATCCACATCGCGGACACGAAAGTCGCTCGCAGATACGGAGACTTCTTCATCCGCCAGATTCACAAGTTTGAGGAGGCGAGTTTCTGTATTTTCATTTGTTTATTTAAAAATTGTTATACAGTTCCAACGTGCCTTCATGACCCAGGCATATTCATTCACGAGTCATGAAAATCGCCAAGAACCTCCTGCTCCACCTCCCACCCCACTCCAAACAGAAAAATTTGGGGGCACAGGAAAGTCCGTATCACAGCGTTGCGCGTTCGCTGACTTGTATTTGTCTGGTGCTTTGTGCGTGGATTTCACCAAATCACCACCAGTCACTGCGCAACTGTATCGCATTCTGCAGACCCGTTTTGTTTGGCGGAACGCGATGTTCTCAATTCCGTTTCTGACGGGTTTGTTCTCTTTTCAGCTGAACCGCACGCTGAACATGCTCAAGTGAAGATCAGACCAGCCATGGAAGTCATCCACTGCGGAGATATCGATTTTGAAACTTTCCTTAATTGCGTGGAAAGAAAGTTGGAAATAAAAAGGGAATACAAACGTAACCAGTAGCTCTGTCTTTGGTTCCACCAGCCCTTGAAGGCGTTTCAAAGTTTTTGGTCGTCAATGCCGCGAGACGAACATGGTTACCGGTATTTGCAAAAAATGCTTTGACAGAAACGTGTTCATGCTTTCAAGATTAGATTAGAAACCAATTTCGTTTCAAAACGGAACGGCGAGTTGCCTGCATTTTGTGCGTTTTTCTGGTTTTGTGATGCACTCACGCGTAAGAGCGCCGATTCCGTTGGCAAGGTTCGCGAACGCAGTCCGTTCGACACCAAATATGGAAGCTGCGAGTTACCTCCCTTCCAGCTCGTCTGAAAAAGAAAAACACTTGCAAACCATCGTGGGTGAAAAAATAGGTTTTGCCAGGTCCTTCCACAAGGCGAAAAATCTTTCTTTGTCCAACAGAGTATCATCTCAAAATAAGTTCTCTCGAATTGTAATTTGTGTCGCAACCGAACATCACCGGAATCCAAAACCACCAAGATGTTCTCATTACAAACTCTTTCCGACGACACAAAATTATTGTGCGTGCTTCTTGGGTCCAAAATTGTGCGTGCTTCTTTGGTCCAAAATCTGGGAAGTACAACATCGTGAACAAAGCGCCACGCAATAGATCTACTTCGGAAGTAGCGGGTCAGCCTGCCTCACCAGCGAGGTGCGTGTATCCATGTTCCCTGAGGAGGCTCAGCAGCAGCTTCGGCGGCGCCTCAGCGAGACGGCGCCGCCACAGGATCAGAGACTGGTACGCCATCTCTTTGGGACCTGAATAACATTCAACAGTGCTCACGAGACTTCGTCTTGATCAAAATTTATGGGGCGTGTTTTCACCACACGCGAAGTTGACAATGCAATGATTTGCTCCCAATGATGGTGGGATGGGGCGACGGGTGAACAGCATAAATTTATGTCGCACAGACTCGCCTCCCAAATGGCACTTGTACTCAATATCGCTGATGTCCGCCTCTGTCAAGCCGAGCGCCCGCGCCAAGCTTTTCCAATCCTTGATCACATCGTAGTGCTGGCTCATCGCCAGGTACACCTTGGTGTTCAGCTCTGCAAACGAAGCTCCCACTTTCATTTGTCGACCCTTTTGCCCCTTTTTGTGTGCACTTGTAAGTTTTCAGAACCCGGTAGAGTGAAACGAGCAGAGAAGAGTTCTAAGAAGGAACTAAAATCCCCGTCTCTTGTCTTGAAAATCCCACGTGGGGCCTTTACGGGCACTGGGTGCTGTGCAATTGTACCAGTGATTGGTCCAATGGTCTCAGCAGGGCCACCCGATGTCACGTCAGTCGCGTCCAGTTTCTCGACAAGCCACGTGTACGCACCGTCCTTCTGCAGGGCCTCGCGAAATATGCCGTACGCCTTGCTGCCTCTGAAGCAAGCAGCGGGGTTCACCCAGGTCAGCTGGATTCTCGCAAAGGCAGTTGTTTCGTGCAGTGACCCTCGATGTCGAGTGTGTTTGCGTGTGTTGCTGTCACCTGAAAGGCAGCAATGCGAGCAGCTTGGCGACGCGATCGCGTCTCGTCTTCTCGGCGGCGACACGCTCGGCGTCGTCCTCGGTGAACACGCCCTCTTGCACGAGGAAGAGTGCCACCTCGTCGGCGCTCAGATCGTCCAGCAGAGCCGCGCGGTTCCGCTGCAGCCGCTGCAGATCCGACGCCTCCATGACACACGGCCAGTGAATCTGGTGACAGGAACGTCAACCCGCAGGAGGGACTCAAGATTCGGAATGCTGGAAATCACATCAAATTCCAAGCAAAAATCAAAAACTTTCGCATTGACTTGAGGCACGTCGTCAGGGGCAACTTTTGTTCTCCACCGCAGGTTGACCTGGCAATTGATCTACAGTTGTCACTTGAATGGTTTCACACTTGCACTGCACACTGAAATGACTTGTGCCTTCAGTCAGTTCAAGAACAGACAACAGAAAAAAATATTCCACGGCTTCACCTGGGATTTAACAGATCTCCAGCTTTCTGTTCTTCAACTATTACACGAACACAATCTTCGCATCTTCGTTCATTTTTCAGACACGGCCAACTCACATCACAAAACTACTGATGCTTTCGCAGTATTTCGCTTGCAGAGTTGAACCTCTCATCGACCCCGAATCAGCCACGAGGACGGAAGTTTACAACCTATAGAACTTTGAAATGGCACGGCAATTCCCACACTTCGTCATTCCGCGCACAGATAGATATGTTCCCTCGCTTGACATGACAGTCGTTGTCATTTGTTCCAAATGAATGTGCGCGAAGTCGTGCGATTCTGTGGAAATTTATGTAAAAACATCAAAGTTGCACGTACATGAGAGATTTTTGGGCCGTTTCTAGCAGACGACCTCCTTGAAAGTGTGTCACGAAGTAGATCCATGTGTGACCGTCAACAAGGAAGACACGAAACGGTTTTCTTCATTTGTTTTTGAATTTTCACCACGTTGTGGATCTTCGGAATTGTAGTGCGTAGAAAAAATATGAAAAAAAGATTGTTGAAGATTGTTTGACAACGATTTTCCCGAGCAAATGTTGTTTGATCTATCTACTATCTACTCGGTTCTTCTGCTGCCCAAAAATGTTATCACGGATTCCATCACAAACTCCAGCTTTCAGCTGCAGGCGCGAAGAGAAAATCAATCTGCAAAGAACTGTGCAGTCGTTGTGTGGGCGGCCGTCGAGTTATCTTGTGTGATGGAGACTACTCCCCGAAATAAACTGAAGCAAATCAAGTGGAGAACATGGATCTGCACAGTATGGACAACAGGCAGGGACATAGATCTTGTGTTGCAATGTGTGCTGACTCTTGCGGAGGACTGCAGACCTGTCTCTGGCCTCGCGAATGAATGAAGGAATTCACACGGGAAAAATGAACACAGAAGACGTTTTCATCACGCTCCGCAAACAAAAATACTCGTAGCGAACAACAGACGTCCACACGCAGGTATACCGTCTCAAGACAGATCTATAGGTTATCTGCAACAGATCTACTCGTATGGATTCTACATTTCGCATTGGAAACAGAAACAATTTCTTGTCAACTTTTCTGGAAGAATCGTGCAGTGAATTTCCGCCTGTGTGTGCAACATGTTCATTTGTATCGCGGTGCTTCTGAATATTTTCTTGTCGATCTGTCGTCAGATTTCTGAAGTTCAGTCATTCCGTGGGATCTCGAGATCAACCAAAGCGACAGCAGCCATGAATGGGACAACGAAGCCTGATGGTCGAACTGGAAAAGCAAGGTTGGTCAATTTGTGCTTTTGGAAAAAAAAAAAAAAAACACAAACAAACAGATGTCTGAAGGTTCTCGGGTGCAGTCAGAACTGTGAGACCGAAGGTCCAGCAGGCCGTGAAAGGCCGTAAACGCGTTCTAATTTCCCCGGTCAAAACGAGGTTGAAGGGGATCCCGCAAAGAGGTCTTCCCCAAAATGGAACATGAAGAAACAAGGAAAACTGTTACTTTCGGATTTCTTGGCTGGAAAATAATCCCTGCTTTGCTGTGGTTTTTCGAAACTTTTCAGAATAATGTGAGGAGTGTTCTGCTAGAGCGGCAAAGAGGTCGCAAGTTTTGGTGCGTTGATCCAGACGTGGACCTTTTGTGATGTGGTCGAAAGGTCGAATTTGGTGGCGTTCGATTTGAGCAGATCAGCGATCCAGATCACCACCGATTGGTGCAAATAAAACGCATTGTGGCTGATCCAGATCGATCCACAGCAATCCGTGAATGAGACAGATTGCCAGACTCCAGATCTGAGGGTGGTTAAAACCACCAGTGCTTTGCCACACTTCAGGGCGCTGGCGCTGGATACATTCTTTAAAAGCCAGGGCAGAGTTCACCCGTAGGTCTTTCTTTTGACTTCACAAGACGCGTGATTTGTCTTGCTGCAGGTTCATGAATCGTCGTGCCCAGAAGGGGGAAGCGTACGTGCCAGCAGACGCAGAACACATTGCAAATATCGTCACACATGCGGTGAGTTTGTCTTTCCAGAGCTGTGTTCGCTTGAGGTGATATGTCTTTCAAAACACTGGTACCTTCTGACGAAATTCAAAGGGTGGTGGCGGGGGAGGGGAAGGTGGGCAGTGTCTGCAGCAGGGAAATTTTGACACGTTTTTAAACAGCAGCTCCACTCTGATGGAGAGCAGCCGCCAGGTATGTGCCATCAAAACCTCTGAGGAACAGAAAAGGGTGTTCGTGTCCTTTGAGTGAATGAAGAACTCCTGCTTAGTGACGGACACCGACTAACGGTCTGTTTGGTGGGGGAGTGCTTTGCGTTGGGGGAGGGAAAAACAACCAGGACATTGGAGCATTGAAAACTGCACAAAGGAAAGCCGCTAGAGACACCATTCACACTGAGGGCGTTGACTAGTCATCACGTGTGCCGTTCAGATTTTATCCTGTGAATGTGCACGAAGTTTGGACTGGGGCTGTTTGTCGTTTCAGTTGTTAATTGTGCCGAGTGTGTGCGGCCTGTACATCATGCTGCAGTTGGCGCGAACTGGGCGACAGGAGCTGACGGCGTACATCTACGGCTTGGCGCACCTGTTGCTCTTCTTCACCTCGACAGCGTTCCACACCATTTCTTACACCGGCAGATGCAGGTTTGTTTCTAGTTGCTGACGCTGGTGGGGACTGAGCGGTCCAGCCTGGCAAAAGAGTGAACATTGTCTGACGAACATTTCATCGGAATCATTTCGCGCAACAGGAAGCAGCGGTGCTCTGGGGTTCTGCCGGTCGAGAAACTTCTTCGATCGACATAATTTCTGTGATTATCCACGTTTTCTGCAAACCAGAATCTCGTTGTCTCCTGCAAACAACCCGTGCACTGTCACACGAACTGGCGCGCAGATATGAAAACTCCCATGTCTTTTGGTACAGGTCATTGAAGAATTTTTTCCACATCGGAGACCGCGCTGTGATCTACATCTTCATTGCCGCTGCCTACACACCTTGGTGAGGTTTCTCTAAGTTTCCTTCGAAGCAATTACTGCCGGTAGGGTTGCCCGAGTCGTACTGATTGGTCGATCGAGCTCGGATTACGCGCGTACCAGTGGCTTGACTTTCGCCTTGCGACAGGTTTATCCCAAGGCCTGATAACAGCCATGGCTGCAGACTCTGTCGCTCAATGGTCATTCGCCAAGAGACCGTTTCTGACCGAATGACACGCGTCTTGTTGTGTTTGGTTTTCAACCGTGTCTTTTACTCAGGCTGCTGCTGAAGGAGTACGAGAGTTGGGGCAACTCCATGATGTTCGTCGTGTGGCCTGCGGCGCTGCTCGGCATCACGTACCAGTACACATTCCACGAACAGTGAGTACTTGCTCAGTACACATGCGACGTGGAGCAATTGGCGAAAGATGCCGAGCAATCAGATAGATCCACAAGCAAATGTCTGCGATTCGGAGCGCTCTCTTGGTCGGTCGTACTCCAGCTCACGAACCAATGTCCGTACTGATCGTGAGAAGCAACTAAGATGGACTCCATGTCACTTTGAAACGCGAAGTGTTTCCGGGTTGGATGCAGTCGAAACAGATCTCAACCGAGGCCGGCGTGTTTTGAGTCTCGAGCTTGTGAAAGGTTTGTTCTGTTGTTTTGAGATACTTTGGTTTCCCTTCAACAGATATAAGTGGCTGGAGACTTTGCTGTATGTGATGGTTGGAGTGTGTCCCAGTATCACGATTGTGACGATGGTAAGAGGCACGCCTTGCCTTCAACTTTTTCGAAACTGCAAAAATTCTGTTGATCGATCTCTCATTATTCTCTCAATTTACATTTCCTCTCGTTTGCAACACTGTTGGAAAAAGACGCCACAGTCTGCAGAAACGACATTTTCCGCTTGTAAAGTGCTTCTACATGGGAGCAGAAGTCAAAAATTCTGCGCTCTGTTTGAAGCGTCCTCTTTCATTTTCACTGCCTCGACTCCTGTCCCTCTGTTCGTCTCAACAGAAGGATCACTCCGGTTTGTACGAGTTGGCGCTGGGTGGCGCTGTCTACATCAGCGGCATCATCTTCTTCAAACTTGACGGCGTCGTGCCCTTTGCGCACGCCATATGGCACTGCTTCGTCTTCACTGGCGCCATCTTTCATTACTGCGCCGTCTGCAAGTACCTGCTCGGAGCGAAGCTGCCTTTACCAGATGACCCCATCACAGCTGGTGGCGGCGTGCTCAGTCAGTGATGATGAATCTGTCAGGGATTTTTCCAACATTTTGTGTTGTGTTGTGTTGTGAATTAACTGTGCAGAAGACCTTTTTCAGCCTGCAATCGCACGGGCCCTTTTGCACTTCCATTGATTCTGGTCACAATTTCAATTGAGATTTGTTGAACTTGCGATGCTTGGGACAGTCGTCAACTTGCCACGACGCATTTTATTTACGTATCTTGGACATCGTTCAGAATTGGTGCATCACCTGAAAATTTGTCTGGAAAAGTTGCGGTTGAAGCAGTGTGCAAACAAAACAGTTGCTGTGAAACTGAAAAGCAAGGTGGTTTTGTGATGTTTACGTTTACTCCACATGTCAGCGACCGCAATTCAACATGTTTATGCAATTTTGTGATTTTCTTCATTTATCTTTGAAAGTGAGTCAGGTGTGCGTGATCTCCACAAGAAGAGCGCTGCAGACTGCTTCTTTTCGGTCTGAAAACTTGTCGCGCATTGGGTGGTTTTCACGAAAGTCTTTTCATGGAGCATCTGTGTTCGCCCACGGTCTTGACGCCCACACGATTTGTTTTTAAAGCCAAGACTCCAGTGATCCAAAGAAACAGAGCTTTGAGCAGGAACGGCTTGGCGGTTATGTGTTGTGCTTTGCCTTTTTGGGGGTGGGGGTGCGTCAGCTCCGGAACTGAGTTCGGGGTGCTGTGTTGACAGGAACTCACCCGGATGTGATCGAATGCGCCTCTGTTGTAACTTGCGTTTTCGCACACGCTTTTCGGACCCTTCATGCGGGAATGTTGCACAAAAAAAAAATACCCAGACCAATTTACGAGTCACACGGAATCCCAAACAAATGGGAAATTGTCTTCTCATTTACATGTCCTGACACAATGTGATCGTGTAGATCTTTCACAGTCTATTTCGTCGGAAAAGTTTATGATTTCGGCCTGGTTTTGCCGAATTGTTTTTGCCAAGAAAAACACGTGAAGAGAATTACAACCCTTCGAGGAGGAATTATGAAATGACAACTTTGCGAATATTGCAAATAAATGTGTACGACAGCAATGGCAAGAAGTCGGACCTTTTTCTATTGTACATTTCGTGGTAGTACTGTACGCGAAAACACAACCAAGAAAAGTCATGTTGCGGGGGAGTCACGCCAAGGAGAAAATCCTTCTGTCGAATTGAAGCAAGGAACAGATTCTGATAATGTTCTGGCTCTCCCAAGAACTTGAGTGCTTCGAGTGAACGGGTTCCATGCTTTCAAACGCCATGCCGTGGCAAAATCGTTCAAGCCCTGCGGAGAAGTGTTTTGAATGAGTTCATCCACTGCGAAAACAAAGCTGCAGCTATCAACTGAGACGAAAGATGCATGCATGGGGAGTACAATCACTGGAAAGTTTGCGTGTTTCAGGAACACGTGCTTGTTACAAAGGCTGCCCGTTTGATCGAAACCCGGATCTTTGTTGATGCATAAATTTCAATCAGGTGAAGAACACGCAATTCCCTGGCCGGGACCGAACATCTGGTGGGTGGCTCAGAACTGTGCAGCTTCGGCGCTTGCGGAGAGAGCGATGTTCTCCCGATACGACGGAATGTACAATTTGTTCGATTTGGACAACAGGGAGATTTGTTTGTTCAACAGAAGTAAGAACTGTACCTAGTTCTCAGATGTTTTCCGAGGACCTCGGGTCGCAGTTTTCTGTCTGCTGCACGGATTTGGTGCTTGTGGCCATGCACATGTTCACTTGAAAGGAACAGAATTACGGTATACCAACAAATTCACATTCTTGTGAGGAAACTTGTCAATCTTGTGCTCTCGGTTTCCAATTTTAAAAATCTACGCACGCATAGCAATGACTGAAATGAATACGAGAAAAATCCAATTGACTTCAATCTGGGTGTGGATTCAGGACACAGTCATCCAGTAAAGCCAGACATGCACGCAGAGAAATAGTTTTGGCTGCCACTTCTGCGTGTTGCACAACAGCTGCCAGATCTGTGGAACCGTGTTCATGCCTTCGATGCGCGGCTACTCGCTCCTCTGGCCGGACAGCTGTGGATTCCGCCTGCACGGCGCCGGGCCCTGCTACGTGACGGCGGTGACCCGCGGTGCCGCCGCCGACGCCGCCGGCCTCGCGCCCGGTGACCAGCTGCTGGAGCTGGACGGTCACGATGTCGCCGACATGTCGGCCGAGGCGGTGCGCCGGTTAGCGCTGCACAGCACCAACTCCCCTCCAACCGTAGGTGGGTTGGAGAATGGAGTCTGGTGGATCAGGATCAGGGGTCTTTCAGGGTGAGCTCCACTCTGTGGCTGAAGAGAGCTCAAAGGGGTTCACAGGGATATCCCAAGCTGACTTTTGGTCTGAATGTTTTTTCAGCCTTCCTTGCAAAGATAAATTCGAAACGAATGTTGCCAAAATCTGCTTGATCAAGAAACCTTGATCTTGCAGCCATGGTTCGTTTTTCAAGAAGAGGTTTGCGGAAAAGAAAGCTCAGAAATTGGTCCTGCCACGATCGACTCAGACATTCAGACAGCAAACGAGTACATGTTCGGCGACCTCGCACCAGGCCTGTAGGATCTGTCTGGTTGCATTGCAGGAGTGATATCTCGTCTGCGGCACGTGGAGCTGGTGGCGGACCGGCGCTGGGGTTACGGCCTCACCCTGCACGGAACCGACCCAACCGTGGTCGAGTCCGTGGACCCGCCAGGTCCGGCCTACCAGGCGGGCGTCAGGCCAGGTGAGTGCCTCAAAGCACCTTTCGCGAGGTGGTATACGAATACAGACGCCGAATCCCAGTGAACACCAAACCAGTCGTGCACATGTGTAATTGGACCAAATCTTTACAGGTTCTCATGTCTAATTGTTCAAAGCTGCAGACATGTGGGAACGCTCCCCATGGTGCATGTGCCCAACAGATTCGTTTTTCATGACACGATGATGAACTGGATCGTAGTTCAGCTTCGACCCGCAGAAGTTTTTGGGCGCAAACTTGTTTTGCTTCTGAACATCTTGTCGTTGTCTTGGCACGGTGGAATGATTTGAGATTTGCTCGTCTGGTGGAAATAAATTGCAGTCGTACACCATGCAGCGATGTGCCGGATATTCAATGTGCACATGTCGGTGGCGAGTTCTCTGACGGTTTTCATTTGGGTTTTTCATTGATTGATCCCATTGTTCAAGCAGGTTGTTGGGCACCTGAGCTCAATCTGGATTTGAGATCACGCACGCACGGACACAATTCTTCACACTGTGAAAGCATTTCACAGCACGCGTCCATGACATGCAGAGGGAGAGAATGCATGCACTGTTCCACGAAGTCAGCTCAAATGACCAATACTTTAAGACCTAGGCTACTCGTCAAAAGTCCCTTTGGGGAACCTCAGGACCCTCGAACTTCAGAACAATTGAGTTGCTTGAAGTTTCACTGGTTTGAAATAACCCACTAAAAAGAAAAACGTTCACAGCGTTGAAACGTGCCCTGCGTTGAAAAACAGCATTTTCCCTCAAACTGTGCTGATGTGTTTGTGGCAAATTTGAGACCGACTCCGAAAGGGAACGACGTTTGAAGCTGGTTTTGCAGAATCTTTCACACGAAATACACGAAGATCTACTGTGGACATGGCAGACATTTGGTTTTCGAACTTTCTCTGGCTGATCAAAAAGAGGTGCTTGACTGGGATGGGAATCCCATGGGGCCAAAAAGGAAAAAAGCACATTCGTGATGAACAAGGATACCTCTCCTCATACAAGGCCCCAAACTGCATTGCTACAAGGCATGCATAGCTTCTTCAGACGCCTCTTCGTGCGTCCCTGGGAGCACATACTTCCCAGGGTTCCTTTACAAGCCGTTCCTTATCTCAACCTACACAATGGAGAAAGTACGGGGACCAAGCTCTTGCCGTGGGGCTGCGATCTCGAGGCTTTGCATGTGAACGCTTGTCGCCATTGAAGTCCCCACCAACCCGCAATTTGCCTGAAGGACGCGGTGTTTGAGGTCCATGCAGCCCCTTTCCACAAAATTGATCGCAGGATCTGAAAAGTTTTTGGGCTTTGTTGCGCTGTCCTCAAGTACTCATCGCAATTTGTCTCTGAGCGTGAAGGCTGCGACATCCTGCAGACATTTATACCACTCTTCTAAAGTTGTGGTGATGGGTTTTGCTCCACACAACGGAATTTCAGGATTCGGTAAACAGTGCACAGTTCTTAGTCTTCGCTCATCACTGGTTTGAACGCATTGTCTGCCACGCAGGACAAGACGTACAGGTGCATGGACGTTGTGAGTCAAGCGTCAACGGGATTCACAACCTGTCTGGGAATCCAGTTCCGTTCAGAATGCGTGTTTGAAATTTCAGGAGACATCATTCTGGAGCTGAATGGACGTCACGTCCGGGGCCGTGAGTCGCTTCCCGCGTCGCTGTCCAGTCGCTACGGGCGTCTGAGCGTCGCGATGATTCCTGTCGAGACGCAGAACGTGAACAGAAGGGAGGAGCAGCGTGCGGCGCAGGGCAGCAGGGTCCGCAGAGCCAGAGACCTCTTCAGCAAGGTTTTCCCTGTGTCCAGAATTTCTTGCGAAAATTGTTTTGTTGGTTTAGAAGAAAAACAGACAGACACAGGAGAGAGAGTGAGAGAGAAGGGGCATGAGCGACAAAGAGGACAAAGGAGAAACGTGTAAAACAGACAGACAGAAGCAGGTTTCCCACAGAAGCACACAGGCGCAAGGGTGCTCAAGGTAACTCAATCCCACAACAATATACTCTGAAGAGGAGACGTTTGCGTGTTTTCAGATGAACTCGGTGCTGGGCGAGGATTACTCTCGGAAGGTGGCGCTGGTCGCGCTGCTGCGGGAGTACGCCGAGGTGCGCGACGTGGCGAGGTTCGCGCGCGACCTCGACGCGCTGCTTCCCTCCGCACAGCACAGGGCCATCCTCCCAGAGCTCAGGTGAGCAGGACGGCGCCTTTGTTTGCGAACAGGTCAGCGCTGATTCCACAACGTCACGGTGTAAGTGATTGCTTTTTTGTGTGGATCATGCAGGAACGGACCCTGTAACCAACCTTTCCCTCAATATGCTCTGAGGAATGTGTCTGCTGAGCGTCTGCTGAACTCCCAGCTGGTGCTTGCAGTTTGGCTGGCACCGGCAGCACTGGATATTCTTCGGTTCCAACAATTTTGTTGGAGGGCAAAGAAGGCATACAGGCTCAGAGTTAGAAAAATTGCAGAACAGGATCTGCAGGGCTGCAATTGTGATTCCCTTTCCTCCTGCGTAACATTGCATACAGGAACAACGTTCACACAAGACATTCATTCTGTTCAAAATACGTAGCTGCTTGTGATCACTTTGAGCTCAATCTGACAACCCTGAGGAAAGTTTCTTGTGTCCCCAAAGAGACCAAATTGCTCCATGGTTGAAAATCATGTACCATTGCTTTGTTTTCTGAAAGATTTGTCTTTCGTGGGAGCGAAGCGTGAGCTTCAAGCGCGTCGGATTTCGCGCGCTCTGAACTCCATCTGAAAAAGGCACTTGACAAATTTGCTTGCAGCTCCAAAGGTGTAGGTGTACAAACTCTGCCGTTCCCATGGAGATTCTCAGGTAACCGCCAGTTAAGTGCTTCTCGAGTTGTTGCACCACTGAAGCTGTGCCATACACACTGCGACAACTTGGTCAAGAGGAAAACAAGTGAAAATGACGCCAAATTGTCGTTGCCCCATTTGTTTTTTTTTGTGAACACTTTAGGGTATGTTTCTGCAGTGTCCATGTTCATGTTCACTTTAGACTTCTCCGGTGGCAAGATAAATTGACATCCGTTGAATACGAGCGCAAATTGTTTGACGTGCAGCTTCGAGCAGAACCTGGCACTTGCAATGCAACAAGAAGATTGATGGGTTCATCGGCTTGTTGCTTTTCAGCGTGGTCAAAAGCTGCCTCTGTCCGTAAAAAACGGAAAAAACATGTACCTCAAGGAAGTCCAAAAGTGTGGTTTCCCAGTTTGGTTTCCCACAGGAAAACGATCCTTCAATTCGGAAAACGTCGAACCAGAACGAGTTCTTGTGCCGATAACTGCAATTTGCACCATTCTGTGGCTTTTTTCGGGGTTGTTCGATCATTTTGCACAAAGTCAACAGGAAGACTGTTCCAAACTCAGTAATTAGAATGCAAGTCAGTGTGCGCCAACATCCCACAAAACATAAATATTCGGTGCAGTCTGCGGCTTTGAGACGAAACAAAAGAGTCAACCAGCAGCAAATCAATTGCTAAGAAAGGTTGGGGCCACCAGAACAACAGGACAGAATTCCAGCTTCGTTCGAATGTGAAAACACGAGAAGTCATCACCACAATTGGAATGGCAGGAAACAAGACACAGAGTGCCAGGTAAGGTTCAACACGTGCAGTGACAGTTTTGGTCTTTTGGTGCACCATGCACGGTTGGCTTTCGTGAGCATGAAGATCAAACGCATCCAGCGAATGTGGGGAGTCGTGGGTCAATCCAAGGGGGAAACAACAAAGTTTCATCGCGAATAGCGCCAAGGATGAGGACAAGACGACTGCAGACAGTGCGCATCTCGGCTCCAAACACAAACCCAACGAGAAGATTCTGCAGCTTCATCTTGGACCCCGCGTCGTTGTCAGAAGTCCAATCTGTCCACAGGGCCGCTCAATGATAAATAAATCCAAGTGTTTGTGTCGCAAGGTACGGGAATTTTAGCAACGTGTACTTGATCGATCAGTGCACATGAATGCATTTGTTCACACTGTGAAACCACAAGCAAAGCAGCTTTCTTTGGCAACAGGCACACACATCTCGTCAAAACCTGAATCCTGAACGTTGCTCAAGTCAACACGTGACACAAGGAACACCCTGCTTTGGTGGTTTGGTGCCACCAACACACTTTGCTCCTTTTCTTCCTTTCCGTGTGATGTTTTGCCCTGCATGCAAAGTGTTGAATATTTGAGATTCTCATGATGTCAAAGAGCCTCGGCACGCAGGGGATCACAAAGGTGCATGTGTGACCCTCTCGTCAAAAAGGGCAAGAAACCGTTGGTGAACCATTCCTTGGCACTTGGTCATTCGCGCTCCTCCAAAAGAGCACCACACACTGAGGTTGTGATCACAGGGAAAGTACACGAGACATCTGTGCAAACATTATTATCATACAAAAGCTGCCGCTTCGGGAAGTATGTCAGCAAAGACAGATTTGTACTTGCTTCGGGCTGTTTGGACACTGCTATTATCTGTCATTTTCTGGCCTCAAACGGTTGATTCTCAATTTTCAACACAGGATTAATTGGCACTGTTGGCTTCGCTGCAAAACCACTCGTCTTTGAAGACAACATCGCGCCAGGTGAAAAGATTTCAAGCTGCGTTGATTTTTCTGACAGCCATGCAGTGTGAACACTTGCAACGTGCAAGTTGTGTGTGTGTGTGTGTGTGTGTGTGTGTGTGTGTGTGTGTGTGTTTGTGTGTGTGTGTATGTATGTGTGTGTGTTGCCAAATGTTTGCCATTGTGGCACCTTCCCGAAAAGCAAACAGGTTCAAATTGTTGGTTTTGGCGTTGATACCAAGGTCCGGTTGATACTGACGAAGACAGAGTCCTTTTCTGTCCATCAACATGCAGTTTAGCAAGAAGACTTCAACAGCGAGCTTTCTCTCCACGATGCGTGCAGTGACCGCAACATTTTTCTCTGTGGATCTTGCGCAACAAGAAGTCTTGCCTGGACATACTCGCAGGCAGTGCTCGTTGATCCGAACTGAACTTCAACATCAGAACGAACTGAAATTTTAGCCTCACAATCGCTTCGTTTTGTTTGTGCGAGTCGAGTTGGAACCAGTTTCCTCATTCCGTGGGTGTAACGGGCCAGGACCAGATTCTTCAAAGAAAGAAAGAAAGAAAGAAAGAAAGAACCACGCACAGTGATAGGTCTCCCGGTACGGGCGCGGGTGTGCGGACAAAACCTCTGTTTTGCTTTGTCAAACTGAACGTTGACACTTGGCTCAAATTTTGAGGCTGAAAACAGCAACGAATGAATCACATAAATCACGAGTTGCCGATTGGGTTGCGAAGCAGCTGGTGGAGTGAGACTCAGATTCCGATACAGTTGGCACGATCGATTAGTTATTGATCTGGAGATGCAATTCTTGGCACGCGCTCCTCAACGCTGTGGGTGCCTTACCAACCAGACCAGTGGCTTCACAGGACGGGATGCCAGATCTGCCTGTTTACATGATCGGAACCGTCTCACTCCCCAACAAAAATGCAAGAGGTTCCCTTCCTTTTCAAAAGAAAGACTGAGTCGCTGGCACAAGAAGCAGCTTATTTTCTTGTCCTGTTCCTGATTCTGAGAGAAGTGATGCGAGTGCAAGGCAGAGACATGGATATGACGTCATGTCTTCGTCTGTTTGAGGCAATGGTTGGGCACAACAAACAATAGAGATCAAGCAAGACGTTCTTTTTCACGCGTGTGAACCAAACTCGAGTGAAAGTCTGTGGAATGAATTTCAGGTTCAGCTGAATTACTCTCCCAAATGAGCCACGTGACAGGAACTGGAAAACTTGTTGCAGCCGCTGTGCAGGTTTTGTCGCCTGTTCCTGAGAATCACAAGACCTGCACCCAACAAACCACGCTTTTTTCTGTGATGTGCTCAGTTCACGCACATGTTTCTTTCATTTTGCAAACTTGCAGACAGTTCCTGCCGGTAAAGCACCGACCCAAATTTGACCGGATATTAAGCTACGACCCTCTGGAAGCCGTGTCCGCATCGCTGTCGACTTCTGGCGGAAGAGCAGCGAAGGACGAGTTGACGCCACCACCCCTGCCTGCTGGGCGGGACACTCAACGACCCGCCCTTGGAGGCACGGGAGTCAGGAACAGGTCTGCAGCACCTGCAGGACGCAGTCGGTCTGCGCCACCAACAAGGTCAGTGGAATCAGCAAACGAGCCAGGGATAATGACAAGACAATGCGAACATCCCGGACAAACAATAGTATCTTTGTTGAACCAAACACGCACAAGTCTGGTGGTGCAAAATCAGAGAAAGGGGTTGGTTTCTCCAAACAAGGCAACCATGCAAAAATTGAAGTGGCAGCCATTGTGCCCGAAGTGGGGTTTTTTCCTTTTCCTTCGTGCTTTGGTTCAGCACTGTCTGAGTTTGACAAGGTACCTGAGGTCAAAAGTGCACAAGACCCTTTTCACTCTGCAGTCGTTCGTGTCAAAAGTTACCAAGGTACCTTCTGACCCTGTGTCACAAGGAACCTTCAAGTGTGAAAAATGTACCTTGGTGTCTTTTTTATGCGGATGATAGCCGAGTTGCGTTGTTGACCCTTTTGAGGCGGGTACCTTCCGACTCGCCAACAGCGCCTCCAAAGCTGTTGGCGAACCTGGGGACGGAACGGGTCAATGTCACGCACAAGAAAGTATCTTCATCACTTGGCCAGAAAAACAAACTTGTTTTCACGTTGCACAAAGAGCTCTTTGCTCGCACCATCTGTTCAAGCAAACAAAGGCGATGCAAACATGCAGCTTCAGCCATTGGTTTGAGCAGGCGGAGTCGTGTGTATCGGCAGGCCATGAGTGATGCCGAGGATTAAAATTCCAGCAGCTTGCACGCAAGTACTTGCACAAAAAGTACTCAAACACAAAAGCAATGACCTTCATCAAAATCAATATTTTTGCTTTGCAACTGTGTGATTCTGTCAAGTGACAGGAAGTGTCGGTTTGGTCGGAAAATGAGGAATGTGGATTGTTCTGGAGTGCTTTGGCAAAGCCCAAAGCTCAGATTTGGTCTGGTTCATGCTGAAATTTCTTCTTTTCGCCGACGCTGGTCTTCCTGAGGTGAAATGCATTCAAGAAGCATGAAACCAGTGACGAGATTTCAAGCAAGTGAATGCTGAGTTTGTCTGGAGGAAGCCTTCTTTCCTGGGCTGAGGGCGAGAGGCTCTCAGTATTCAGCATCTGTCTGTGAGATCACGATGTTGGCATATGTGTGGACAGCCCTCACACGTGCGCGGACGGAGATTCCAAGCCCCACACTGTCCACGCTTTTCCTCTCTTCGTCTGTCTGCAGAACAGTGACGGTGCACCGAGAGGCCGGGAACTTCGGCTTCGTGGTTCGCGGGCACGATCCGGTGTTTGTGGAAGGTGTGAGCCCGGGCGGACCGGCCGACAGGGCGGGGCTCCTCAGAGGGGACGCGGTGCTGAGCATCAACGGACTCAACGTCAGGTACATGATGAAGTCCGTGTGTGTGTGTGTGTGTGTGTGTGTGTGTGTGTGTGTGTGTGTGTGTGTGTGTGTCTGTGTGTGTGTGTGTGTGTGTGCGTGTGCGTGTGTGCGTAAAATGTGTATGTAAAACTGCTGTTGGTTGTCTTTTACTCGAGGTTCTCTCACGTCACTTTTGTCTCCACTTGGTTTGTTTGATCTTCGCCCCGAACGCACGCGCGGATGGCCCACGGTGATTTACTGTTGACCGGCATGGTTCCGGCCAGAGCTGGTAGACCAGTGAAAGAATCTCCTGCAGGCACAGCGCGCACGAGCAGGTGATCAACCTCCTCAAGGGCAGCGGCGCGTCGCCCAGAGTTGAGGTGCAACAGCTCCTGAACGACAGAGGTGTGTTCTTTTTGTCTCTGCGGCGAATCTGACGATAGATCTTCAGACTCAGTTGGCGGAAAACATGAGTGTTCGTTCTGGTTGGAAGGGTTCCTCGCTCCCCTCGGACTGCTTCTTGACTCAGGATGCAAGAAATGCAGCACGGAAAATCAGCACCAGAAGGAGACAAATGAAATGTTTTCTCACCTACATGCAGCTGACAAGCAAAGTTCAAACAAATGTCCGAATCAACGTAAACGTTCAGGTTCTCCGCAAAAATGTGCTCGGTGCTCAATGAGCTGTGGCAATGTCAACACTAACAAACAAAAATTGCAGTGTCCATTTTCTTACTTCAGCTCTGGAAGCGTACCAAGACAGCGTCAGCTCGGAGTCGTCGCTGCTGTCCAGCCACACTTCCTCCGGAGCGGCGGGGAACGTTCTCGCCGGCTCTGCCGGGGAACTCGCCGGCAGCCTGCAGGTAACGCAGCCGTCTGCAGGAGGGGGACAAGCGGTCCTGAGCAGCGGTTCCTGTTGGGTCTTTCAGGCTCTTTGTGCGAGATACCAACTGAAAACACAAACCAAAGACACTGATGACACTGATGTTTAATACCAACACCAACCAACATAGCCTGCAAGATTATGTGGATCCAAGACACTTTCTGGGTCAGAAGGTGAGCTGACCTGAAACAAGAAGTGGTGTGTCCGTCCCTGTTGACAGGGTGACTCTCTGGCTCCGGCAATGGCGCTGCGCCCGGGCAGCGACGAGCAGCGGCGGCTCGGCGTCGGGGCGTTCCGGCAGCGCGCCGACCTCCTGCTGACTGCGGCGGAGAAGGAGCGGCTCCGGCGCGTGCTCGCCGCCTACAACAGAGACAGGTGGGACTCTGCAGGGTGTCCGACGTGTCCACCGTGTGGTTGGGTTTCAGTTTGTGGTCACAAAATGTTTCACTTCAAGGACTTGTTCTTTTCTGTTGTGCAAATGGTAAGATTATGATCTGGCTTGGATGAAATAACCACTCCGCTTCAGACATGCAGAACCTGCAGGGAACCCGTGGGTTTTGCTTTCCTCCTTTGAGTGTGTGCAGGTGCTAGGTGATGCCTGTTCTCTCAGGTTCAGTTTTTTTCAAGGCTCATCAACCAAATTGTAGATTCGTGTGAACAAAGACTTTTGCGGACACACCAGGGAAAAGCAAAATCTGGTGAGCCTTATCCTCTTCTTCCTTGTCGCGGACAGGAGCATCTCGCGCGCAGTGGACGAGGCTCGGCTTGTGCTGGACACGCCGAGCAAGAAGACGCTGTGGGCGTTCATCCTGCCGCGCCTTCCGCCCGAACACAGGGACCACGTGATCCGCATCGTCGACCTCCCGAAGCGCGACATACTGGGCAAGTGCCAACGATTGCTTTTCACAATCCAACAGAGACAGGGAGGGCGCAGAAACCCCGATAGACGATCGAAAGTGACAAGATGCTACGATATTGTCATGCACTGCACTTTCCGCGTTGTTCTGAGCAGACTGCGCATTGTAAGGTTCAGGAACGTGATGCTGGTGGCCGAGTCAAGAAACCTGCAAAGAAATCTCAAACAGGTCCAGAAAAGTTTCATCTTGTGGTTGATGTTGATGAGTTGGGGTGATGATGTGCTTCAGATATCCTGGGTGATTCCTGGGCTCTGCGTGGCCGCAGCAGTCACCAAAGTGGCCAGGGTCCCTTCTTTCATCAGGCAGGTGAGTTTTTGCGAACAAGTCGACAGCGTATGGTGCTGTGCACAACAGGAAAAACCAGCCATTGGTGATCCTGCAACAGAAATCGAGCTGAAAAAATGTATCAGGCAAGCTGTTTGCGAACGCTTCCCTTTCAAAAGTGCGCAGAAAGCAAAGTTCATGACATGTGACTCGTGTTCACAGACTGAAAAATGTCGACGTCTTCAGATGGTCCAGCTGCGGGTCTGGAGATTCCAGGCACCACCCCAGCTGCAGCTTCGCACAACCACGGGTCGTTCCGCCAGCAGCTGCACCACCTGCTGACGCTGCGGGAGCGTTCTCAGCTCAAAGAGGCGCTGCAGATCTACGCCGAAAAGAGGTACGAGCTTCTTCTCCAGTCAGCCACAGTGCTAGTTCTGCCCCAGTTCTCACAGTATCGTTCGCGACAACAGATTGATCATGCATCATCTTGTGCGCGCAGAAGCGTGCAACACCTTTTGGAGGACCTGGTTGTGATTCTGGACACTCCGGCTAAACAGCGCCTGTGGTTCTACATCATCCCGCTGCTGTCCCCGCACCATCAGAGCTTCTGTCAGAAGCAGCTCGGGCTCCCCGAGCACGTTGTCAAGTCCCCTCCAGGTCGGTGCAAAACTGTTGCTGAAAGGGTTTCGTTCATTTGGTTCATTCTGAAAGAATGGTGAGGCTTGCGACACGATTCTTGGTTCCTGAACTGCTTTGGTCCGTGCCTTTCCATTTCCACCTGTGACGCACGCGTTGCAGTTTGAATGCTGTTTTTCACAGCAGATCCTCTTGCAGATTGTGTTTTGGCCTTTCAGAGGGTCGATACAGGAAGGGTGCGCACGGTTACTACGGCTACAGGTCACTGGGCGGCGCGGCTGTGAGCAGGTCGGCTGGGTCGGGCGCCACGCCCCGACGGGGAGACGTCACCTTCCGACACGACAACCACCAGATGGGTGAGTGAGCGGCTCCCAGTGGCCGGAATGTCATCTTGCTGTTGATAAAAAATTAAAACACACCAGAATCACCGGAGTGAAAATCTACGAAGAAGACTTGGCAGAACACAGAAGAGCACAGAAGATTTACCAGTTCAACAGGACAATGAAGCGCGATGAGGAACCAATAAGTGCACAACAATACGTGTATACGTCCATCCACAGGGCGAACCGAAGGGTCCCTGGGGGGTCCAGATTCGCCTTCATAATATCCGAAATGCCCACCCCCAAAATTAGCTTCTCATGAAAGCGCGTCAGACCCCTGCGGTGATGCTCCAGAGTTCCACTTGTACGAAATCCTCAAATCACTGCTGCAAGTTCACTGTCGTGTCTTTTGTGACACTCGAGTTGGTGTTTGTTTCTTTTGACAACAACGAAGACTAACCTGGTCTTTTTTCATACTTGTGTTTCAGTGGGCGAGGCCGTTTCATTGCTTCGTGATGAAAATTCCATTGTGAGTGCAGCTCGATACTTTTCAAATGGGGAAGCAAATTTTATTGCGTCGTGGCCATTTCATTCTCCCCATGTTTGAACGAAAGTGGAAACGCAAACAAATTCTTTTCATTTTCAGGACATGTACTCCGATGATAACGACTTCGTGATGTCTGCACCGCCTGAAAGACGCCACCGAAAGCACGCGGCCCCACCGCGCGGGACGTCGGGGAACCACGGCTCCAGGGAGAATCGGGGCACAGTGCTACTCAACCCTGTGTACGGTGCGTTGTTATACACAGACAGACAAGCTGGGTGAGAGTTGCATGAGTGATTGCCACTCACCATGGGTTCTTTATTGCCTCTTTGTTCGAAGCGTTCTGATGCGTGAGAAGTCTGCCTTTCAGGTCGATTCAGGAGAAAGCTCAATAGAAACAACACAAAATGTTGGGGTTCTTTTTTGGGGGAAGTCACCTCCCAGCACTCAGAAACACTCTTGCCCGACCACGTTTGTCCTTCGCGTGACAATCAGATCAACAACGGTCTCTTTCTTTTGCCAAAACTGGAACGCCTTCCTCTTTCAGCGTATGTTCGACCCAAAGCTGTCAGCAAACTCGACGTTCTGAATGGACAGGCACCCCAGTACAGACACACATCAGTTCAAACTCTTCCCAAATCATCCATTAGCAGCAGCACAAGCCCCTCCCCTCTTCCGAAAACTGCGATCCAGGATGAAGAAGATCCATACACAGACTACAAGACGATAGTGAGACTCCAGGAACGACCAACAAGGAAGGTTGACATTATCCAAGTGGAGGAAACAAGAGAAGATGAAACTGGGCAGCTGACAAATCTCGTGATCAGAAGTGATGCTGAGAACTTTTCCGTGGGCTCCGGAAGAGAATCGTCAATAGAATTAGAAGGCCAGTTGAGAAGAAGCCCAGTTGGAGGGGAGCAAGAAGACCTGGATTTTCTTGGTGGAAGAAATTCATCTACAAGTGGTCATTTGAAACAGATGGGCTTTGGAGTGCATGAACTGAGACAACAAACAGTGTCAAGGCAACCTCTGAAAGGGGTTCCCGGGGTGTTTGCCTCACTGGAGCCCAATGTCTCAAGAACAGTCAGGTCAGATGTTGACGGAGTGCTGAGGTCGGAAGGTGTTGGAACACCGACTTCAAACGATACAGACAATGAAGTGGCAATATTGTCGGACAGGACAGCGTTTTCGCGACCACACAACACAATCAATTCACCTTCAACAAATGGACCTAAAGCAGCTGGTGGCACGAACGGGATGGTCAGCGAGGCGGAAGAAAATGGTGAATCCAGTCGGTGAGTTTCTAGGTGATCAACTTGTTGGGAACAAACATCAAAATTCAAATTCGTAAAAGGCGCATTTGGCCCCTAACCATCAATAAACTGACCCACAAGCATTTCCTTTGACATTTCAAGTTTTGAGCCTCTTTGCAATGCGAGCACCTGTAGGTACTTCCGTGCTTTCGTGAACCAGACATTGATTCTCAAGCCTTTGTTTCGTCTTCACCTTGCGGTGCTCAGGCCTCGATCGCTGCAGTCGTTCGACTCGTTCGAGGTTCGCGCGCTCGACGCGCTGCAGGCTCTTGACGAGGCCGTAACGGCGAACGACTTCGACGAGGAAGCGGGCGCCGAGTCGGATGTCGAGAGCGATGGGTCGGCGGCGCGACCCCCACCCGCGCCTCCAGGTCAGTATGGAGACAAGAGACTACAGACAATGCGAAAATTCCACTGGAGGGCCCACTCTGGATATTACCTGAAACAAACTTGTGTCAGTTCGCCCAAAGCAGAAATCAGCGGCTGTCCACAACGCAATGTACTTTGTACGCGAGTGGCAATTGGTTTGTTGTGGGAAAATACGGTGAGGTGTTTTGTATGCCCCGCAGCGCCGCCGCTGCCGGCGCCTCGAGGCTCGGGTGCTGCGATGCAAGTGAAGCGCATGAATTGGGAGAAAATTGACGCCGTGCAAGAGAACACCATCTGGGCTCAGGTCAGTTGAAATAATGTCGCCCTGGTTTTCTGACGCGGGCACAGGCGCGAGTTTTTACGACAGAGTTCTCACACGCAGTGGCTCGACAGTTCTGATATCTCCTCCTCTCATCTCGAGAGTGTGTGAGAACTATCATCTAGCATGATGCTGGTCTTTGCTTAAGATTTTATTGCAAGAAAGGTTTTGGGGGTTTCAAATACACTGAATGTAGGTCAAATTTCTCAGGGTCAAACACATTGAATGCAGGTCAATTGGAGTGATGCTTGACAGTTCTGAGAGGAGAGGTTCTCGCACGGCAAGACAATAGAAAATCGAAAGCAACGACCAGCATCGTGCTAGATATTCGTATCCACCCACTAAGACGCAGACATGGTGCTCTGGTCAAAAGTTTCTGCTTCCGGTAAAAGAAAGAGTTTTTGATGCACTGCAATGAGAATCACGGACATGCACAGCAACCCCAGTGACAGCGTGACAAGCACACGATCTGTCGTGCCGTTCTGCAGATTGAGGATTCCGGAGATGACCTGGAGGACGTCGTCAAGTACCTGGAGCTCGAGCAGCAATTCAGCACCAAACATCTCACATTAGGTCAGTTTCTGATGCGAGTGGAGCCAGGGATGTGATGTAGAGTCTTTCTGCTTTCTCAATCCGCACACACACCACTTCTGCATGGGTGCTTGCATGATTGTCTTTCTGCAATTAAATCTCAGAAAGTGTGAGTTTGACCAGTTCGTTCTTTTCACTGTTGTACAGGACAAACGTTGCGACGAGTTTGAAATTTTGACATGTGCATTTCCATGCAGAACCCGGCATTTTGGATGGTAACACATCTGTTTTCGTCGATCTTGCAACTGTCACATATTTTTGTATGAACGCGTCATGCACGGAATTTGGCATGCACTCGGTTGCTTCGTTTCGTCCACGCGCACGTTTGTGTGTGTGTGTGTGTGTGTGTGTGTGTGTGTGTGTGTGTGTGTGTGTGTGTGTGATGCTGAGGGTCACTGGCCAGACCCAGAGATTCCTCATTTGTTCGTTTCACATGTTTGTCAAATTCTTGTGCCAACTGACAAAGAACCTGCCGTGTCCATGCATTACGTGAAAAGTTGTTCTCAGTCCTGCGGATGGTTTGATTCAAGTTTGTATGCTTCTGTTTTCAAGCAGATCCAAACCGAGATCAGAGAAATGAGATTTGCATTCTTCATCCAAAGAAAGCTTACAACATCTGTAAGTACACACACATATTTGAATTTGAAGTTGAAATTGATGTTGTTCCCCACCCCACCCCCGCACGTTTATTACTCAGTTGTTGATCAATGCTCAAGTCGTGGAACAACACCATTCCCGCTGGTTGCGAATAAAGGTCTGTTCAATGCACTCTGTTATCCGGTCGTATCACAGCTATATTGCTGGGCCACCTGAAGAAACCCGTCTCGGAGGTGAAGGAGGCTCTCTACCGCATGGACGACACCGTCTTCACCCCAGAGCTGCTCAAGCAGATGATCGCATACACCCCAGACTCCTCGGAGGTGTTTCCACAAACGCACGCGAAAAATCTCTTTGAATGCTTCACATATTCTCTGTTGATATTGGTGTACTCGAGAAGAAAGCTCAGAGCTTCTGGGGCACGAACCACTTGGAACACAAGTTTGGGGACCTGCATTTTGACACGGAATTCTTCTTGCAGCTTGACAGATATGACTCTTTCTCTGGTTCGACGGACGACCTCAGTAAGCCGGACCAGTTCATGTATCAGGTGCGAATCATGACAGCAACACAACGATCTGCAATCCTGCTTTTTCACTTGAAGTTGTCGTTTTCATATGGAGACCGCTGTTTGTTGCCTCTTTCAGATGACGCGGACTCCCGGATATGAAGACAGACTTCGAGCAATGATATTCAAGGCAAATTTTGCAGAGAAAGTGGAAGAAATAACAGAGGTGAGACAATGCAGCACTGCAAAGAGAGTTGGCCACGAATGAGGCTTCTGTTCTCAGTCTTCACGATCATGAGACCTTTACACACTCTCTGTTGTAGAGTTTGAAGTGCATCAAGAAAGCATCGGAAGAGCTTCACAGAAGTCAAAAACTGTCCAAGGTGATAGAGGTGGGTGAAGAGGGTGGAATAAGGCTGCATTCGCCTCCCTGCACGTGTTCGAATGCAAAAGTGGAGTGCTCCCTTTGGCCAAGAGCACATGTGGTTGAAGTCGAAGTTTTATATCTCAGCCCTGTTGTCCCACCAATCCACAACCATCTGTCCTCTGATGACCCACACCTGTGAAAAGAGAAAAGGAAAAACAAGTGACACTTCTGTTAATTCTCCACCTCAACTTGATGTTTTGTCACCCAACTTTCCCACCTGTCACAAACAATGTTGTGCAGTTGAATGCCAAACACTTCGGTGACGTCGCACCCTGAGCTGCCTCAATTGCACATTGCAATGCATGCTCTATTTGTGATTCGCACGAGTAACACAAGCGGACGCAGATCTCGAATCCCCCCACCGAAAAATTCGGGCTTGGCCCGCTCTGGTTTGCCTTCCCCGGGTCGACAATTGACAAAAATGTTGCTTGAACTGCGCACAGGGTGTCGAGTTGAAAGTTGTTCATGTGAATTTCAGCTGGTGTTGGCGATGGGAAACTACTTGAACAAGGGCAACTCTCGTGTGGACCAGGCCTCGGGCTTCCGAATCAACTTCCTCACACAGGTTCCATTCAGTTTGAACACTCGCCACCAAAAACGGTTCCAAGACACAGATCTCCACGTCAACTTTGGGAATATACAATGAGAAAGAAATGTGGGCTCACTTTGTGGAAATCAAGCACACGACAGGTTTTCGCGCTTTGCTTTTGCAGTTGGATTTGACCAAGACTGCAGACAAAAGGGGCACGTTTTTGAACGTGCTGGCAGAGGCAATGCACAACAAATACCCGCACATGACGAACCTGGCTGAGGACCTGCCTACCATCCATGCCGCTTCAAAAGGTCAGTTTCCAAAAGGTGTGCGTGACAGCAAAGGCCCAACACATCTGCACCTCTGTGGTGGTTGCACAACCAGCCAGACGAATTTCACAATTGACGAGTCCTACGTACAATCTGAAGATGCCTCTTCTGTGGCCACACCACAAGAAGGCAGTCATCAGAAACAACGAAAACGGGGTTTTCTCATGGAGTCTGAATTGTGTTCTCCAAATAAAATTCAGTGAAGGCGGCAGGTACAAACTTTTTAACTCGTCCTCTCAAAAATTTACTTTTGTCTCTGGCAACAGCATGCTTCTGGGTTTATTTTGTGAGAAAGCAACACTGGAATTGTTTTCTTGAGTTCAGTGCGAGCAGAATTCTGTGTGAACGAAACGGTTGGGGTCACTGTTGTCAATATCATTTTGGAAAGGCTGTCCCGCGTGCTGAGGATTCTTGGCTTTTTTTCCGTTTCGTGCATGGGTTGGCATGGTCACAGGCGTCGTTGTCTTCGTTTTGACGTTTGTATGAGGTCACGTTCATCAAGACACTCACTCCGTGTGTTTCATTTACGCGTGATAGCTGGCTGACTTCGCCCACGTCGCCCCATCTCCAACCCAGGGGCGAAGTGGCACCAGCGTAAATGGAACGCGCCCATTGTCACAAGAACGAATTTTGCAAGTCGAAGCGCGCCAACAGGGCGTCAAAATCTCGGTCCAATCTGGCATCCGGACGAACCAAAGAGTGCTTCACCCCTCATGCTGCGCTCTCGGGTGCTGAGATTTCCCTTTCCCACACAAGCCGAACATTTGAAGTAGCGATCTGGATCAGAACCGTCTCCGGGACGGCACCCATAATTTTTTCAAAGAAACTTTGAGAGAGGTCGCAGCAAAGTCAAGAGTCATACTCGTAAACCGCAACACGAGACGGCTCCGTGGTCTGCATTTGCGAGTACCTGCAGTCCAAGGAACAGTTCCGAGTGATCTGTTTGTTTTGCTTGCAGTTTCAAACGAGGCAGTCACACAAGAGGTTACAGAACTACGCAAAATGCTTCAGGTGAAGGTTCAACAGACTGAGTGTCGTTTTCGCGAACCCATATTTTGCCAGGACTGCAATCCGCACTGTACTTGAGAAATACGTTCATTGTTGGTATTTCTGACTGCTCCAATTTCATATTTCAAATTATTTCAGGACATCCAATCGACTGTGAAGAAGTTGAGCACTCACCGGCCCCATGGAGTTGGGACGGGCCCAGGGGAGCCTGACCAGTTCCATGAGGTAATGGGTGTATCCTTGCCTGTTGAGTGGGTTTGCCTCGTATATTAATTGCGTGAGAAAGACCAGAATCCATTGTTCATTTTTGCCTCAGATTTTCTTTTTGCTCAAACACATCTGCAATGACATTTTAATGATTGATGGTCGCGTAGCCGGCCATCTAGGTCCCGCTGTTGGCTTAAAAACCCTTAGCATTCATGTGTGCGTCTGTCCCCACTTTGGAATGTAACCTCCCCCCCACCCGCCCCCCCCCAACTC